>Ga0208222_1000298_pt1 | contig 14236 bp, 12 predicted proteins | sample LakMenEpi13Sep09_FD_150694 | JGI IMG/M metagenome (GOLD analysis project Ga0208222, IMG submission 150694) | Freshwater microbial communities from Lake Mendota, WI - 13SEP2009 deep hole epilimnion (SPAdes) | ecosystem: Environmental > Aquatic > Freshwater > Lentic | place: Lake Mendota, Madison...
ATACCTAGTGAGCACCATGATCCTGCGTTGGTCACACCACCAAGCGGCCAGCTTCAAGAGCAACAAGACCCCAGCGAGTCGATCGTTGGATCGGGCAATGGACTTAAGAAGGTGATGGAGCGAGTTTCGCTGGTATCAAGTTCCGATATGCCTGTGCTGATTCTTGGTGATACTGGAACGGGCAAAGAGGTGATCGCAAGGGCGATCCACTCTCGATCTTCGCGATCCAACCGTCCCTTTTTGAGGGTCAACTGCGGCGCCATTCCTTCGGAGCTTATCGATTCTCAGCTCTTCGGCCATGAACGTGGGAGTTTCACGGGAGCATCCGATCAGCGCAAAGGCTGGTTTGAAAGGGCCGACGGTGGAACTTTGTTTTTAGACGAGGTCGGGGAGTTGCCTTTGGCAGCACAAGTGAGATTGCTGCGAGTCTTGCAGGAGCATCAGATAGAGCGAGTTGGTGGAGAGAAAACGATTCAAGTCGATGTTCGGATTGTGGCAGCCACCCATCGTGATTTAGCTGCGATGGTCCATCAACGGACTTTTCGCGAGGACCTTTGGTACCGTATCAATCTGTTTCCTATCCTGTTGCCCAGGCTCTGTGAGCGCCTCGAGGATATCCCTTCATTGACTAAGCATTTCGCTAGGAAGGCGGCGGCCAAGCTGGGTTTGCCTTATGCCGAGCCGACTTCATCAGATGTCGACCGACTTTTGAAATATTCTTGGCCTGGGAACATTCGTGAATTGCAGGCTGTTGTGGATCGAGCGGTGATTTTGGGTCGTGGACATCACTTGGATTTCGCGACGGCCCTTGGGGCAAGTTTCACCCTGCCGACAAGACCGGATCGGTCGAGTGATGAGCCGACGTTTTACGAAGTGATTCCGGAGTCTTCTTATTTGCAACCTACATCGGTTTTGCCGTCGGTTACAAATCAACTTCCAGCACAAGAACGAGACGCCCAATGGCTACCGCTGGACGAGGTGATCAAGCAGCACATCGAAAAGACGCTCGTCAAGTGCAAGGGTCAGGTGGAAGGAAAACGGGGTGCAGCAAGGATCCTGCAAATCAACCCTCACACACTTCGCGCTAAGATGAGAAAGCTTGGAATTCGTTGGGCAGATTATCGATCTGAGGACGACTAGCGAGCCTTTTTGCGTGGGGTATCGCCCCATGCTTGCGGGCGAACCACGTCCCAAACAAGCCCTATCTTTTCGAAGGCTCGGATGGTGATCCAACTGACATCGAACTCCCACCACTTGTGACCGTGTGCCGCTGCGCGTTGATCTGCATGATGGTTGTTGTGCCATCCTTCGCCGTTGGCAAGCAGACCGATGATCCAGTTGTTGCGGCTGTTGTCCTTGGTCTCGTAGTTTCGGTATCCCCAGATATGGGTCACTGAGTTGACGCTCCAAGTGATGTGCCAATTCAGGACTGTTCTTACGAATACACCCCAGACCAGCAAGCTCGAGCCGAACTGAACCCCTCCCCAAACATTTCCTGACATCAACGAGCCGATCAAAAATCCGGCGACCGGAAAAAGCAGTGCGACGGCGATGTATACCTTGAGCCAATTCTGATGGCGTTCAAGCTTCATGTAGAACGGGTCTTTGAGCAAATCTCGCGTGAATCGCTGATAATCTTTGACGTTGGTGAAGTCTCGGTTCTCGAACATCAACCAGCCGAAGTGTCCCCAGAAGAAAGTGACCAAGGGGCTGTGTGGATCGGGTTGATGATCGGAGTGTTGGTGATGGATCCGATGCATGGCGACCCAGCAAGCTGGTGTGTCTTGCATGGTGCACACACCCAGCAGGGCTAGGGTATGTTCAAACCATTTCGGAGCGTTCAATCCACGATGGGTCAGCATCCGATGGTAACCGATATTGATGCCCAGCGTTCCAAAGACATACAGGCCAAGGATGCTCAGTGCGACTCCGGTCCAGCTGAAGAAGTAGGGGACAAAGGCCAAGCATGCCAGCAGATGGATCAGTGGGATCGAGATTGCGTAGCGCCAGCGGACTTGGATCGGCTTGACGGCCGTTTCAGGCCAAGGCAGTGTCTGGCTTGGGTCGGACGGAAGGACTTTGGAACCTCTCGTTTCATGGCTCAAAGAATCCGACGCGGGTGTATTGGGAACGATTTCGATCGACATCAAAAAGTGCTTGGGTTGGTGTGGTTGAGTTGCAAAAAGCAGAGGGTATTGTTCTTGGAAACCTGTAGTAGTATCCCTCAAGCCTTCTGGAGAGTCGACTTGAAAAACCAGGATTATCGCTTCTGATACAGCGGGTTTTTGGAGTTTTAAGCCAGTTTATTCGCTAAAATCCGAAGGGTTTTAGGGATGGCCAGAGCCTTTGATGGCCATGCTTAATGACCACAAAAACCAACTGCGATAACTTGCCTGGAGTAACACACCGACGCTTGGTGATGTCCATGCGTTTGAGGATCGAAGGGTTTGAACGCGGTTGGGTCGTATGTTAGTGGATCACTGCCATCGCCGTATAGACCGCTATTCCCATGAGGATGGCCAACAAAATCAGCTTTAAGGGCATAAACGAAAGCGTTTCGATGATCCATCCGGGCTTGGGTGCTTGCTCCTCCCATCGAGACTCCTGGATAAGCCCTGTTTCGAACAAGGGCTTCCAAAAATCCCTGATGAACTGCTCCTCAAAGTAGTCCCCGTGTGCTTTGTCATGCGCGCGGTCCATGACGTCGGATCGGCCAAATCCATAGCGACCAGTATCTCCATACCCCCAACTTAATTTTCTAGCCCAAAAGGGCCAAATATCTTGGGTGCCATAGTCGTTGATCACTGGGTTGTTAATCCGCCCGGATAAATGCTCCCATGGGTAATCGCTTGGGATGATGCAACCGCATAAAACCAAACGCTCCAATACCAAGTCCTGGGTCTGTTGAAGGACTTTCGAAATCGTATAGGTCCCAAAACTATGGGCGATCACCGAATACTTCTCGACACGATATTCGTTCTTACCGATCTGGATCTGTCGTTGGGTAAATCGGATTGGAGCTCCTCGTGTCCATACCGGCAGCCAAAACCGAAACACGTCGAAGTACCCGTATTTGATCGGAACAACGACCACTCCTGGGACCTCTTCGAGAATCCTCTTGACGAGTGCTTGCCATCGCGCTCGATCCCGTATCCCATGGATCAAGAAAATCACTTCACGAACCTTCTGCGGTTGGCCTGGGTTGGTTTGAGGGATCGGAAATGGAATCGTCGGGGCTGCCTCAACGACAAAGATTTCGAGGATGAACACAGCTGGCAACTCCCCAAGCTTCTCCCATCCTGGAGCCAGTACCCAGGGAGATAAGCTCGCTTCGATGAGCGTTGGTTCGGTACCCGAAGCGCTGGCCTGCACGATTTGAAAAGGATAGCTTGGCCGTAACAGTTCAAGCACCTCCTCCAAATCTCCTTAGAATTCAATCCTTCCATGGATCTCAAATCCACAGGATTGAGTCTGCGAACTGCGGACTTGGAACTGGATGTTTTCAGCGCGTCGATCTTGGTCGAACAGGACGCTACGGAATTGGTCTTCCAATGCTTGGGCGGTTTGCTGCATTAGGTTTTTGATGACTGCGGGATCTTCGGCATACTCACTGGACATGGCGGGCCCTGATCGTTTCGTTTCTGATGGTTCCTTGGACCTTGATGCTCAATCGGCTCGGATCGATTTGAACCGCCTTGCCAATCTGTTCCGGGGGACTGGAAATCCAAACCCCTTCGATCGTTTCGAACACTCGAAACTTGAGCTTGGATTCAAAGAGATTGCGGTCCAACTCGAACGAGCTTTCGCGCACCGCTTGGGGAATAGAATCCAGGAACGCGTTTTGGTAAGCAGGGTCGAGGTATTGCTCTGCTATCGATGAATAAGTCCAATTCTTGTGCGGGGATTTCGGAAGTGCCACCATCGCTGCAAAGAGCTGATCGCGTTGAGGACCTGAGGACGCATCGAAGGCATCTTTAAGGTGACTGACCAATTGGTAGGTGGAGTTCTTGGAGTCCATAGCGTAAACTCCTCCCAGAAATAAACCGAGCCAAAAGTCAGCAGCCTTTTGGTCCGACCGCCGCGACTGCACATCGATCACTCTGCCGGTACGAAACCCTTGCGAAGTATTGGGTCCGGAGAAGATCGCTGCTTTTCTCCAAGTCGAAGATTTGCTAAACACATCATCTAGAATGGACAGTTGGTTGCCGTGACTGGAGGTTTGAAGTCGGAAAACATCGTCCTTGGGAAATAGCCACAAAGCGATGCGTCGATGTTTGTTCAGCTCATGTGCATCGATGACTAGTAACGAATGGTTCGAGGATCGCTGGTCCATCGACAAACTGAGTTTCGCCGCGATTTCGGCGGCTCCCCTGTTGGCTTGCTTATCGGAGCCATAACAGATCTCGAGGAAATGATCCCGGATTTGATTTCGGAACGGTTCGGATTCCCCGTCATCGGATCGCAGATGAACAATCGATTGGGATTCGATTTTCGAAACTGGAATCAACTCGCGAAATAATTGGATCAATTCGGGACTTGCATGGATCGCTCCGCCACTGGCAAGCGGAATGTGGCTTACGGTCCTCTGCGGGGAAACTTGAAAAGCATAGATTCGGTGCATGATCGAGTATTGCTGCTAACAAAAACTTGGTTGTAGATGTGTGCTAGCATAATACAAATCCCGAGGGACACCTTTGGTCACTGCCGGATAGAAAACTCCGGTCAGGAGTTTTTTTCTGGGGTTTTGCCAGAGCGGAGGTTTTCGCTGGCAGAGCGCTAAATCGACCAGTCCCAAAAGAGTTTTTGGTCGTACTCTCGTCGAGCTTGGTCAAACGCCCACTGGTACAATTCGCGTTGCTGGGCGATCGATTGGCGATGCTCAGGGGTTAGATGCCCAAGGAGTTGGACGGCAAATCCAGGTGGAATGACATCCTGAGTGGGTGCAGTTGCTTTTGGGCTACTGAGCCAGATGGACTCGTAGCGCTGTATTCTGTTTTGAACCATGATCCACACATGCATGCTGTGTTTGTAGGCTTGGGCTTCCTGGACTCTCGCTAGCAGAGCCAATCCAGATTCGATCGGATCTGCTTAGCGATGGTCCAAACTGGTCGCATTGCATTGCTTAGGGTTGCAGACCGGGTGGTTAGCAAGTACCGCAGCAAACGGGTGTACCGCCGATGGAGATGCAGCACGAGCAGCCGGCGTTGCAGCATGCGCAGAGTGCATCGCAGCAGGATTGCAACATGCTGCAGCAGGCAGCGTCACCGCTGCAGCAGGTAATGCAACAACCGTTTTGAGTCAATTCGCACTTGGTGTGACCACAGCACAAATTGCATTGGAATACGACTTGTCCATTCCACAAGCAGCAGCAGTTGCACACGCCGCCTTGAAGCATCTTGCAAAGGTTTTGCAAAGCTCCACAAGCGACATCGTCTTCGCAACAGCAGTGGATTTTGATACCACCTTGGCACTTCTCAAACTTCAAGGTGCAACGTGGCAAGATACAGGCATTGGTAGCACTGGGTGCAGAGGCGCTGGCACCATAAACATTCGCGTTGCCGGTGGGCAAGCGATCCATCATGACCGTAGACATTCGAACGTCTCCTTCTCGGAAAAACAACAGTCAAATTCGACAGCGATTTCCGGTGGTCCGGTCAACCGAGCGGGAAGGAACTCCTTTCCCTTGTCGTAGCAGTTTAAGTGATTTTGTTGGTTGCCGTCAACACGGGATAATCCTCAGCGGCTTGGAGGACCCGCTGGGATCTGTTCGGGTTGATTTGGCACGGTGGTTTGCGGCTCGTCCGAGGCTAGGGATTGATTGAGATTCAGGGATTGTTCGAGGGGATCTAGACCCAATACGGCTTGGAGTCTTGCAAGCGAAAAGTAGTACTCGCGCTGTGCGTCCAAGAGCTTGATCTGGGCCTCGGTGGCTTTGGCCTCCTGGGCCAAGAGGAACAGGAAGTCTTGGTTTCCCGAAGCGAATTCACGGCGGAAGTAGTCGAGTGTCTCGCGGGTTTCTCGCAATAACTGCTGGCTGCGAAGCACCATGTCACGGCTGACTTCCAGGGCGTTGCGTGCGACGCGTAGATCCATCTCGATCTTGTTGGTCATGAACCATCGCTTCTGCTCAACCTGCTGCATCTTGGCCAACGTGCTTTCGATTTTTCCACGCGCTTTTCGACGTTGAACAGGGACTCCGCCCATGACCCCTGACTCCAGGATGAAATCCCCTTTGTCGTTGAGCGTTGTAGCGGGATCTCCAACGTTCTGAACCCCTTGGATCGTAAAGTCCAAATTCGGAAGAGTTTGATTGCGAGCTAGTTCCAGATCCCAACGAAGTTTCTGCAAGTCGATATTGATGAGCGTTAATTCGGGGCGACGTTGCTGAGCTTCCAAAAATGCCGTTTCAAAGTCCAGTAGCTCTAGGTCGCTGATTTGAGGAAAATCGCTTGGAAGCCACTCTGGCCTAGCGAGCATCGGTGTGCCGTTTTCGTTCCTTAAGAACACCGCGAGTTTAAAGGCGGTGTCTCGAAATTTTTGTCTTAATTCGAATACTTTCAGCTGTCGCTCAGAGATCGTCTGAGCATTGATGGCCAACTCTTTACGGGTCGATAACCCTCGCTCAAGGAGCTTGTTAAGCCCCTCATTGCGTTTCATCGCTAGATCCAGCAGTTGCTCTTGTGCTCGAAGCACATTTCCGGCTTCGACCCAAGCCCAGTAGGCTGAGGCGGCCGCTAGACTGGCACCCAGAACATTCTGCTGGATCTCCGGTCCAACGGCTTGTTGATTCAAATTGGCCTGGAACACCGAAACTCGATACGGGTCGATCGCGCGGCCTTGCAAGAGGGGTTGAACCCAACCGACGCGGAACTCGCCCCCTTTGTTGGTCTCTCGCTCTTTGTACCAAGGTTCAAAGAAACCTCGTCCTACCCGATAACCTGCTATGGCATAGCCACCCCACCATAACTGCCTCGAAAGACTCACTCCAGAGCGGCTGTTTTCGTAGTAACCGACGGGTTGGTTAAGGCTGAAATAATCCAAGTGCAGGTCATAGGCACCGCTAGCCTGGGTGACTTCACCCCGGGCGACATTGGCTTCCAATCGAGCGATCTCGATTTCAGGAAAGGAGCGGAAGGTCGAAGCGATGACATCGGCAAGCAGCAGCGATTCACCGAGCTGTTGAAGTTCGCCGGCCTGGGCTGTGCGATCGGTCGATGGAGCAGGCTCAGTCGTTTGGGGTTTGGGCAACTGCAGAAGCTCTTCCTGCCGTTGCTCCCGTCTTTGCTGGATGATCGCTTCGAGTTCGAGGAATCGCTTTTCGCCGTTCCAAAGAGGATCGGATTGGACCGGAGCATTTTGAATTTTGTCTTGCTCGGTGAGTTGTTGCCCAAGTTCAATGCGGGCGGCTTTGAGCATCTGTTCGAGCTCGTCGAGTGTCTTGCCAGAGATCTTTGGCGGCTGGGTCCTTGGTATCTGCTGGGTATTTGGCTCGATCGATCCGGCGTTGTCTTGAGCCAGTGCCACCGGAGCGGTGATTGCAAGCAAAAGGGCCCCACGAAACAGGTAAGCTAAGGGCCCTATTTGATTTTCGGCGCTTTGGTTTCTTTGGGTGCTTTTTCCTGAGTCGGTTCGGTATCGCTGATCGTGATCGGAAACCCGTTTAACTGCCGCCATATTTCGTACCCAAGTGGGACTGTTTTGAGAATAACCCAACCGTTGGCTCTAACTCCTTGTCGTAGATATCGACTGTCGGGCCACTTGGTGTCCGCTACAATCGGTATAATCGTTGAAGTTCTTTCTGGATTCCTATCTTGAGACGGTCCTACGACGATTTTGAAGATGCCTTTGCCCGAATCGGTCGGATTGATAGCAATCACTTCGCCTGGAAAGGTGCCGACGGCGACCGATGGCCAGCCGACGAACTGGATTGCAGGCCAGCCTTCGAATTGCAGTCTGACGGTGTCTCCAACATGGATCAGTGGCGCATCGACTCCGCGTACGGTCATTTCTACGGCTAGGTCTTCGGTTTCGGGAACGACTTCAAAGAGGATATCCCCTTCCTTGACCGAGTTGGTTCCGATCTGCCCCCGGATGGCTTGGATGCGGCCCCGGCTGGGGCTAGGTACTTTCAGACGGCTGAATTCGCCTTGTTTGGTCAGGACTTCGTTAAGTTCTTTTTGGGTGTTGTTGACATCGGTCAGCGACTTGTCGACGTAGTTCTGTTCCTGAAGGATTTTCTGATTGACTTCGTTGCGTTTCCTTTCGAGGTCTCGTTCTTTGGCATCCAGTTCGTTGAAGGTTTTTTTCGCGGCTGCCATGGTTCCTTCAAGTTTTGCCAGTTCGCTGAGTTCTTTGTTTTTAAGTTTGTTGTAATCGACTTCGGATACGACATCGGGCACGAGACCTTCGGAGCGTTCACGTTCGAGTTTGGATTGGTTGTAAGCGGCCAGTTGTTCATCGACATCGCGGGTGGCTTTATCGAAGGAGTTGTTGGCGCTGCGCACATCGGCTTCGGCACTAGCGATCGCTTGTTGTCCTTGCATGCGAGCCGACTCGACTTGCAGGCGATGGTTTTCATAGATGACTCGATACTGAGCGAGTTTAGCTTGGATGGCACTGACGGCTTCTTGGTTGAGCCGCTCGGCGTCTTCAGCAAAGGGCTTGATCTCCATGATGATCTCGCCTTCTTCGACAAACGCACCTTCGCGCAGATCGGGTTTGAGCGAAGCGATGATTCCTTTGGCGGGGCTTTCGACGGCTTGGCGACGCAATTGAGGCAAGCGAGCGGTGACTTGGCCATCGCCGCGTATCGATTGTTGCCATGGCAAAAAGATCGATGCTGCCAGCAGCAGGATCATCAGCAAAAGTAGGACGCGGGCCAGTCCTCGAGCAAACCAGCTTGAACGAACCAAGTGCATCGCTGGAAAGCGTTCACCGAGTTCCTGCGTGGGTCGCAGTCGGATCATACGACGTTGGGTTTTGGTATCGCTATGTGGGTTTTCGGTTAAGGTTGCCATTAGTGATTTGCGTTTGCCGGTGGGATCAATTCGATTCGTTTATCGCAATCGTTGATGATCTTGGTATCGTGGGTGACGACGAGCATCGTCCAAGGTTGCAGATCGGACCTGAGATTGTTCCAGACTCGCTCTCGCATCCGTGGTCCAAGTTTATCGAGGCTCGCGTCGATCAGTAGCAGTCGAGGTCTTGAGACGATCGCCCTTGCGATCATCAAGCGATGGGCTTGAGATCGGCTCAAGGGGAATCCGTTGGTTTGAAGCATAGTATCGAGCCCCATCGGTAGCGAGAGGACTTCGTCCCAAAGGCCTGCTAGTTGGAGGGCTTCGCGCAAATCCGAATCGTGGATCGATAGGCGATTGAGTGTGATGTTTTCTTGAAGTGTTCCGTGAAAAATTTCAACTTCCGAAGCGATCCCAACCATGGACCCGTCGGCGAAACGGTTGACGTCGCGAGAATCTATCCCTCCGATTTCGCAAAGACCTGAATGAGGATTCCGCAGGCCGGCAATGGTTTGCAGGAGCATCGTCTTGCCAGAATGCCCTTCGCAGTGCAAAGCTACTTTTTGCCCGGTCTGGATGCTGAAGTTTGGAATCGAAATGTGTTCTCTACCGGTGTGGAGCACCAGATCTCGGAAACGTACATCGACAGGACCGATGCCTGCATCCAAGGGTCTACTCGGTGGCACGGTGGGCAAATCGATCAAGTGACCCACCTTGTCGGTTGCAGCCATCAAATCGTAGAAGGACTCAAGGCTCTTGCCGACTTTCGAAAATGCTCCCACGACCACTGCGACCACCGAAACGCTAGCGACCAACTGTCCGATCGTCAGTGCGTTGTTAAGTACCAGCCAGCCCCCAAGCGACAGCAGCGCCGAAATCGATACCGCATAGAGCAACAAAGCAAAGAGCGACTGGCGAATCAATACCGCAAAATGCTTGCGACGCGCACTGAGGTACTCCACAACCAATCGATTCGCTCGATCGACAGCCAGCGAACCACCACCATGGACCTGAAAAGCGTTCGGATTGCCGATGATATCTTGAAGCCAATGCGCGATACGGTATTTGATAAGGGACTCTTCGATGGCCGTGCGGACACCACCTCGACCCAACGCATAAATCATCACGGTCATGGCCATCAAGAGGATCAAGTCAAAGGCCAACAAATAGGGGCTATAGACCGCCAGCAAGAGCAAACCCGCGCAGGTCTGGATCGCAAGGGCAAGCAGATCCAGCAAAAGCGACGCAGTTGCCTTTTGCATCGTCATGACATCAAAAAAACGGTTGGCCAACTCCGGGCCGTGAATTCCATCCATCGCAGATCGCTCCAAGCGAGGCAACCGCTCGGCAAGATCTCCAACAATCCGAACCACCATACGCCGCTGAAGTATTTCCACAACGAAGACTTGTAAGGCTTTGATCACAGCCGACAAGGTCAAGATCGCAAAGAGCATCAGCGCGATCCAAATCAGCGGCTGTACCACCGAAGCAAATCCGATCGTTGTGACCATCTGCTCGACAGCAAGCGGAGTAGCAAGATCCAAAAAACTGACCACCAAGGTGAAAACACCCAGGGTCCAAATGTCTTTGGAATCGAGCCTCAAAAGACGCAAAAGCCGCTTCTGTGGCGAGATGTGTTCGCCGTGGTGATGCGAATCATGATCATCGTGCACTTTAGGAATGCGAGCCTGGTCTGGTTCATGGCTCGAAGTGATCTTTTCGCAACTAAGCGATGGTTCAGCGATGAAGTATTGATGCGATTTACCCTGTCCAAGCAATCGAGACAGATCGCGACGCGTCAGCGAATCGCTCCGCTTGGACTTGCTCGAAATCACCGTCGCGTCGACACGTCCACCAGCCACGTTGGAGAAAACCGCTGCCTTTTGCTCTCCTGAGGCGGATTGATACAGCACCGCCACCGGAAACTCATCGAGCAACAACTCCCAAATATCTACCATCGAGAGCTCAAGCGGAGCGATTCTCAAACCCACTGCTGTTCCGGCTCGCATGATCGACATGGCCAAAGCATCCGGGGTCCGTGCCCCATCGATCAGCGAATCGCTCAAGGCTTGAGATACGCTCGAGAGTTCATGAGGCACGTCCAAACGAAGCAGCAAATCCGCAAGCATTTCTCGCAAGAGTTCGCGCTGAAGTATCTGCGGACCTGAAGGCTGATCGCTCGATGGCTGAAGCATGCAAAAACCAGTCGATTAGTGGTATTAATTCAAGGTGCCGGGCTAGCCCAAGGCTGGTTCTGGGAATGTCACTACGGCAGTTTAGGGCAAAAGTTCGGATGGCAACGGTCTTTTCGCAAGAAACGTTGCGAAATTTCCTGATGCGGGCTGTTTTCGACAGCTCAAGACGACTTTTACCAAACTTTGACACAGCAAAGACCACCGAACTACGGCGTTTGAGGACTTCAGACGTTACTCTTGATAAGCCCATCAGACGGGCTTTTTTCCTGCCCTTCTGCCAATCCTACCCACGTGCGAGCTTGTTCAAGCCAACCGATATGAGAAGCCATCCTAGCCAACACGATCCGTCCCAAGGAACTTCATTGAAGAGTCCTAAGTCTCATCATGCGGAGCTGCAGTCGCCGGCGATGAGTCCGGTCTCCGAGGAGATCCAAGCCAGTGTACCAGTTCGATCGGGTTCTAAGGCCCAGCCGAGGATCCCTGAGGTGTACCACATCCAATGGGGAGCAACGGCATGGTTGGTGGCATTGCACCTGGGGGCTCTTGCTGCTCCGTGGACGTTCTCTTGGAGTGGTTTGTTCCTGTGCCTTTTTATCCATTGGATCAATGGTAGTTTGGGGATCTGTCTGGGTTACCATCGACTTTTGACCCACACGGGCTTGGAAGTTCCCCGATGGGTCAAGTACACGTTGACATTCTTCGGTGTTTTGGCAGGTGAAGGTGGTCCGATTTCTTGGACTGCCAATCATCGCAAGCATCATGCTTACAGCGATCAACCTGGAGATCCTCACTCGCCCCACGAAGGTCCATGGTGGGCGCACATGTTTTGGTTGGCTTTCTCGACTGACAACGGGGACTTCAAGGGATTTGCAAACCACTGGGTCCCGGACTTGGTCAAGGACAAGGGGCTGATGTTCTTCGAAAAGTTCTTCTTGCCGATCCACATCCTTTTTGGGGCGTTGCTAGCGGGTATTGGCTACATGATCGATGGTCCTAGCTTGGCCATCTCTTGGTTGGTTTGGGCGGTTTGCGTTCGCATGGTCGCGGTCTTGCACGTGACTTGGTTTGTGAACTCGGCTTCCCACATCTGGGGTTACAAAAATTACCAGACTCGCGATGACAGCCGAAATTTGTGGTGGGTTGCAATCCTTGCTTATGGCGAAGGATGGCACAATAATCACCATGCTCTTCCCAGGTTGGCACAGCACGGTCACAAGTGGTGGGAGTTCGATATCACCTTCCAGGCGATTCGATTCCTGCGAGCTGTAGGCTTAGCCAAAAACGTGTATGACTTAGCTGCCTACCAGGAGAAGCAGCGCAAGCGTGCCGAACGTTCGGCCGCCGCTTAAGCACTCCGGCTTGAGCACCTGGGTGCATCAAAGCCACTGCAACACGGAGGTCCAACGTGACCCAAGCCATCGTCGACCCCGAGCAGCTTCGTCAGTTTGCGATGCTGCTCAAGAGATTTTCAGGAAATTTGGCGGATTCGACTTCCAAGCTCTCGCAGCAAATGCAGCAGCTGAGCGCATCATGGCGCGACCAAGAGCATGCGAAATTTGCAGCCCAGTTCGAACAGGAGCTCAAGCAACTCTCAAGGTTGATCGAAGCCTCCGAGCGCCATGTGCCTTATCTGGTTCGCAAGGCCGAGTTGATCGAAGAGTACCAACGCGGCCATGGCTAAAGCCAATGTCGAAAGCATCGATGCGCTAGAAAGATTTGCAAGGGCTATCGGTGCTCTGAGCGACGCCTCTGGAAAAAATTCCGACGACATCCGCGATCAGTTTCAAAGGGTTTCGGTATGGCTGGCCAAAGAGCTTCCCGAATACTGGGCAGACCAACTGCGTATTGCTCAGAAACGCTGGACCCAAGCCCGCGAAGACCTGCTTCGATGCCAAGCCAAATCCAGATCCGAAGACGAAACCTCGTGCATGTTCGAGCGAAAAGCCCTCGAACGAGCCACGGCTCGGCGTCAAGTGTGCGAACTGCGCGTTAGAATGATCCCGCAACTTGCCCAGCAATGGGAACAGTTTCTCCAAGAATCCACCTTGTCCATCAGGCAACTCCAAGACATGTCGGATTCCACGTTGCCTCTTGCCCAAGAACGATTGCAAACACTCATCGACACGCTCAAGCAGTATGCAGCCCAAGGGGGCTCCTAAGCACCGGGTTCAAACTCACAGGAACAACAAGCTATGCTCAACGGGCCGATCCTTCCAGATTTCGGGATCTATCACGTTTGGCCCGAGCGAGGGGTCGACGCCTTCCACCCAGAGGATCGCGACAAGATCGATGGTTGGATCCCAAGCGATCTTGTCTTCGAACGCTTCGAGTGGGATGGCAAGTACTATCACGTCCGATACGCAGATCGAGTCACACTGAGAATCGAGCCGACTCTCTGGCTCGAGATCCCCGACGAAGGACTCAGGCTAGGCGATCAGGTCGAAGTCCTGAGCAATCATATGCAAAACGATCCGATGGTCGCTCAGATCGTCGAGATGCGTTTCTCGCAAATCCAAAATGCGATCGAATACACGTTAGAGAACAGCGAAATGCGAATCGAGAAACAATATCTTGCCCACCTGCTGGTGCGCCTGACCCAGCGCGAAAATCTGCGGCCAAGAGATACGCCTGCTCCCAAGCCCAAGTTCCTAGGCCAGGGTGATCTGCCAGCACAAGGGATCGACTAAGCGGCTTGGAGCCTTTGCCAAAGACCGGCTGGTCCCTGGTCGATTCCCGCCTGTTTTTTCGCATCGCTACCGATTGGCCCTCTCCAAAATCGATGACTTTTGGCTTAGATCCAGTAAACTAGGTTCGCACCACATGGCGCGCCGCAATCCGACGCTGACTCTCCGCGCCATGGTCAGTTTGCAACAGCCTCTGGCAGAGAGTCCTTTTTTCTTTTAACGAAAGATGATCCACCTCGATGAAATATCTCATGTCCACAAATCTTGCATGGGCAGCTCTCTGCTGCTGCTTAATCTCCCAGTCGCATTTGCCTGTTTGCTTTGGCGAAGACGACCCCAA
>Ga0208222_1000300_pt1 | contig 14221 bp, 13 predicted proteins | sample LakMenEpi13Sep09_FD_150694 | JGI IMG/M metagenome (GOLD analysis project Ga0208222, IMG submission 150694) | Freshwater microbial communities from Lake Mendota, WI - 13SEP2009 deep hole epilimnion (SPAdes) | ecosystem: Environmental > Aquatic > Freshwater > Lentic | place: Lake Mendota, Madison...
CGTAGAGGCCGTTCCACCAGCCGGGACCTTCAACATCAATTGCACCAGCATCGTTGAACATGTTGTTGTTGATGAAGGAGCTGGAGGTGAGGGCAGTGGCATTCTTTCCACCAAAGGCGTGGATGGCGTTGGGAAGAGCATCAACGGCGTCGGTGTAGTTGAAGGGCTGGGCACCAAGAAGACCGTAGAGGAGCTGGTTGCACTCGAAAGAAGAGCAGTAGTCGACGTTGCTGTCGGGCTGGACAATCCAGATGAGCTCCTTAACGGGGTGGTTAAAGTTGAGCTTGATCTTGTTGGAAGAAGAACCGACGGACTCATCACCAGTGAACTGGAGCTGCTCGATGAGGTACTCGTGGGGGTTCTGGGCCATGCGTCTGCGCTCATCAGTGTCTAAGAAGACGTAGTCAACATAGAGAGAGGCAGCAACAAGGGACTGGTTGTAGGCAGTGACAACCTTGCCACCAGAGCCGGCAACATCGCAGTTCAAAGAGCCAACAGCCCACAAGCACTCATCAATGGGGCGAATGTCAAGGTTGATCTTGACCTCGTGGTATTGAAGGGCGATAAGGGGCAGGGCAAGACCGGGGTTGCGGCAGTACCAGAACTGGAAGGGAACATAGAGGGTGGTCTCAGGGAGAGCATTGCGGGGAGCGCAAACCTGGCGGGGGGCAGTGGCCTGGCAAGGACCGTCAACGTCATTGAAAGAGGGGTCAGTGATGTAAGTGAGCTGAGTGGTGTTTCCAACCATGGCAAAGTAGCCAGGGCGCTGGTCAACAGTCAGGGTAAGCTGGTTCCAGATGTGCATCCAATCACCATACTGGCGATCAATGCGCTGGCCACCAATCTCGACCTCAACCTGAGAGACAATCTGCTCACCGGGGAAGTCAAGCCAACGGGCATAAACACCGTCCTGGCCGCTGCCCTTCATCTGCTGGTTGATCTCGGGGAGAGTAACCTGAAGGTAAGTGCGGTAAGCCAAATCACCGTTGCGGGAGATAGTGCAAGTCACACGGCGACCAAAATCGGCCTGACCGTTGAAAGTCTGCTCAATAGACTCCATGGCAAAGTTGGTGTAGCGCTTGTAGCTCACCTTCCAGAAGGTAATCTGAGGATTACCAGTCAAATAAACGTCTTGAGCGCCATAGGCGACAAGTTGCATCAATCCACCTCCCATTTTAGTTGTTGTTGGTTATACTATGCCTAAAGAAAAAAAAATCCGAAAAACAAATGAATTAAACTTAAATTACATAAGTTTAATGCAAATCAATATTTATGCATCGCATCGATTTTCATCACTGCAAACTAAGGTTCCGTTTCATGAACTCAGTTAGATATTCATCGTCTTCATACATTTTATATTCCCCATTGTGTTTTTTTACAAACACATAATTGTTGCATGAAGTCTTTTTCTTAATGTTCCATCCATCTTCCAATGCATTGTGTAAAAAAGTTAAAAGCTGCATTCGTTTAAGACCCGCGTTCTCAATGACGAGGCAATTGTTTTCTAAATATGCAGATGTGTATGTTAGTTTGGTTCCATCTTTTTTTTTCAAAATGTATGTGTTTTTGCGTTTTTTTAAACACCATTTCTCTTCCAAATGCTTCAAAAAAAATGACATTTTTGCCAGTTCATCTTCCGTCAATGCCACCTGCTGGGTCATATCATGCGACATTTCACACTTGGAATGATAAACCCGGATTCCTAAATATTATAAAATGATAAATAATATGTCATTAACATTACGCTAAATAATATATTAAATGCATGAAATGTATAAACTGTATCATTGCATCAAACTTATTTCATCCTTGCGTTTGTTCATGCCACCCCCTAATAATTCATTCAAGCAAAAAACAAACAAGAAAATCGTCCTGGATGAAAAAAGCATTGTGACTTTGGACAGCAAACATCGGGAACATCAGGCCAAAATTGCAAAACTAAAAACAGAGACCATCCCTCGGCTAATGAAAGAAAAACGGGCACTAAAAAATCAGCTTCTCTCGAATCCATCCAACATCTCTGAAATAAAAGAACGTATCGCTGAACTGCGAACCACCATCAAAGAACACCAACAAGAGTGCAAAAACTATTACCTCGACAACAATGAAATCATATTCGATTACTTTGAGAACAAACAGCAAATTTGCAATGGGAACAACAAAACCAAAATCCTCAATGATTTTTTTCGAGTGGAATCGGTTTCCAAAGAGGATGAACTGAAGCGCATGAACCAGAACAATGTGCAACGATATTTGACAAATTTGGACCCGTCATACATTGACATCAGCAACTATGTGTTTTCCACGGATGTGTGTCGATACTGCCATGCAGGTGAAATGATTCCCGTCGATAATGAAGGCATCATGGTGTGCAACAACTGCTCTATTCACGTGAGTTTCTTGGTGGAAAACGAGAAGCCATCTTACAAAGAGCCACCCAAGGAGGCATGCTTTTACGCTTACAAGCGCATCAACCACTTCAAAGAGATTCTGGCGCAGTTCCAAGCCAAGGAGACCACGCAGATTCCACCGGATGTCCTGGAAAACATAAAGCATCAGATTAAAAAGGAGAGAATCGACCTGCACACGCAGCTCACGGACAAAAAAGCAAAGGAAATTTTGAAGAAGCTGGGATACAACAAGTATTATGAACACATTCCATTTATCAAAGAGAAGCTGGGCATCAAACCGCCCGTCATGTCGCCCGAACTGGAGGAAACGCTGTGCAATCTCTTCATGGAGATTCAAGGGCCGTATGCCAAGTTCTGCCCCGAAGACCGCGTCAACTTTTTGAATTATTATTACACCGTGTATAAGCTGTGCGAGCTGCTGAACCAGCGCGAGTTTCTCCCTTATTTTCCCATGCTGAAAGACCGAGAGAAACGCATCGAACAGGATGAAATCTGGAAGAAGATTTGCGAAGAGTTGAATTGGGAATTCATTCCGACCATCTAAATCAGAAAACCTACGGTTTTCCGAACCTTTCCCTTAAATCCTGACTCACATTCCAACATTATAAAAAAGGGAAAGGAGGGGTGCGGGGAACATTCCCCGGTCCGTAGGTTTTCTGATTCTAGTGCCTCCTGGACTTCCTGTACTTTCGGGACTTCTTGGAATGCTTCTTCGAGTGTTTCTTCGAGTGTTTCTTGGAATGTTTGGTTCGTCGACGACCCCCTTCAAATTTCATTTCTATTTGAGGAAAATCAGACACAATTGTTGAATGACTTTTATCAAACCCTTTGGATTTTAGGGCTGGGTCATCTCTATCATTATAATTTTCTTGAGTAAGATTCGACATAATGTAATTTGGTTATAATAATGCATTATAAAATATATTTGGCGTCGATGCCTAAACATTGCATGATTTAGTGCCTCCTAGACTTCTTGTGCTTCTTTGACTTGGATTTGGATGCCATTTTTTGAGTTCTTTTCCCTCCAAGTTTTGAACGACGCATGACCGAACCTGTCATGTAATCCACTGAATTCATTTCTTCTTGTTCTTCTTCTTCGCATTTTGACATGTGTTCAAAATCAATTAACTTGTATTTTGGAGTTTTATCCGTATCAAAGCACAAAACAATGTTCCCAATGTGTAAGTCTTTGTGGCAGTATCCTTTTGCATGAAGCAATTTCAATGCGTCTTTTATGTTTTTTTTAAACATGGTTGGATTGAATTCTGAAAAAAACAAACTATTTCGACTATTCACGCACAGTCTAACTAAAACGATATTAACTTCATGGATGACGACTTCATTTATTTTTACGCCGTGTATGAATATCAGTTTGAAACCATAACTATCATTGTATGATTCATATGGGGTGTGATTTTCAATGAAATTTCTTAGTTTTTTGAGAATCAATATTGTTTTGTATTCTCTCTCGAACCCACTTTGCCCAACTATCTTTTCACGCATTAATTCATCCGGAAAAAATATTTTCATGCATGTGTTGTTTTCACGCAAATGTTTAAAAAACTCAAATGAATCGATGCTCTCTGTGTGGTCATAAGGAAGCACGGCAATTTCTCTGCGTTTGGCCATGTCAAATAACCGGTCATCAATGCACTTAATGCAACCACTTTCCCCTTTGCTAACAGTGTTTGTGCAAAGGTCTAACATTGACAACTCAAAAATGTTATATAGTGAATCTTCCTATATAAAATTTAGATATTTCATTTTTAATGCCTCCTGGACTTCTTAGACTTTCGGGACTTCTTGGAGTGCTTCTTGTATTTCATGCGATTTTTTGCCCCACCTGCAGCTGGAGCTGTTGCATATTTTTCCAATCGTTGTTTTTCTTCTAGGATAATGCGTTGTTCTTCTCTCCTGCGTTGTTCTTCTTCTTGTCTCCTGCGTTGTTCTTCTTCTTGTCTCCTGCGTTGTTCTTCTTCTTTCCTTTTTATGTAGTTGTAAGGGTCATAGCGTTCAGCTGCAGGAGCATGCAACCTATCCAGCTCACTCTGAATCCATTTATTTTGATAAATATCATTGAATGCGGTGTTCATCCATATTTTGTTCATCACCCTTCTTAAAAGTGGTTCATCTTTGTCTCTAGCGCGTAAAACAGCATTGGTTGCTTCTTTGGCTTTCATCCAGTTGTCAATGTTTTTTTCCCTATCAAATTCTGCATAAACCTCTGTGAAACGAATATATGCTCGATATAACTGAAAGAACAATTCAATTGTTTCAGGCTCATATTCATCTCGCTCGGACTCAATAGCCACTATTGCAGCTTTAAAACGTTCAGCCAGTTGGTCCATCTTATCTATTTATACAATGCAATCTTCATGCAATTGCATTATAAAAAAAACAATTTTCGAGAGATTTGTTCCGTTAAGCGAACCAAATTGTGTCTTAAACCTTGAGCACGTTGCCCGGGAAGCCAACAAGGTTGGCGCCGATACCGAAACCGGCACCGCTGCGGGCAGACACGGCAAGAGTGGGCACGTAGGTGTCCAGAATGCTAAAGGTGGCAGCAGCAACAAGGGCAATGAGACCAATCTCATCGAGGTTGAGCTTACGCTGGGGGATAGAATAAGCGGCAAGGGCAACCAGCGCACCTTCCACCAAATACTTAATGGCGCGTTTGACCAACTCGCCTAAATCCAGAACACCGCCGACCATTTGATTATACTTGATTATATAATTGAATAAGAAAAAAATAATACATTCCATGCATTTTTAATATTGACAATGTTATTTTTAAATTTAATACATTTGTTCAAAAATGGGCTTAAAATCAAACCCGAAATATTAAACACATCGCATAAATAAACAATGACCGACCAATCACAACCGCCCAAAGGCGTCACCCTTCAGAAGTTGCCCGACGGAACTGTTAATCCTAAATACATTGATTTACTGGACGAGGACAAGCCCATTGCTGGACAAAAGTTTGCATGTCTCTCATTCATTTCTCCCGAACACATTATCAAGCAACGCGACCACTTCTTGTTCCAAAAGTTCGTAGAGCACTGGGATATTCACAAGTCGATGGAGAAGTTTCTGCAGTTCCTTAATTTCGTTTCTTACAAGTATGGCGTCAAGTTTGACAAACTCACGGAGGACTTCCAGCAGTTCAAGGATTCCGAGAAGGAGCTGATTGCAAAGACCGACATTGTGGATGACTACAAGACCTTCTTGGACCAGAACGAAGAGAAGCTCGACGAGGAGTTTGGCGCCCAGAACGAGTTTCAGACGTCAGTGCGCGGAATTAAGGTGCGCGGTGTTTTCCCATCACAGAAGGAAGCCGAGCTGCGTTGCAAGATGTTGCGCGATGTGGACCCGAATCACGACGTGTTTGTGGGGCCGGTGGGACTCTGGGTTCCATTCCATCCGGAGGCTTACAAGACGGGTCGCGTGGAATACATGGAAGACACGCTGAACCAGCTCATGAACGAGAAGAAGAAGAACGAGGAGCATGCCAAGAACGAGTTTGACAAGCGCGTGAAGGAGGCCAAGCAGAAGGCAATCGAAGAGAACAAGAAGTTGGCAGAAAAGAGCGGCAACAAGTTGACGCAGACGCTGAATGAGGAGGGCGAGTTGGTGGGTGTGTCTCAAACCACTGGAACCGACTTTGCAGTTGACCCCGAGCCTTCCGATGGGTCCGAGCTTAATGCGGTCGACATTCGCAACCAGTTGTTCAATGCAGAGAACGTGGTTCTTAATCCGGACAAGTCGGACCGCGGTCTTTCGTCGTTGACGCATCCACCCACCGCTTCGGCTACTGCATCGATGACATCTGAGTTCGAAGAGGTGGACTAAGGCCCATTTGCTTCTAAGACTTTGAATTATCATTATTAACATATGGCATGGAATGTGTAATTTCCATGCAATATAAATATCGTTCAATAGTATGTATTGATAACAGGATGTCGCAACAACTGGATTTGGATATAAATAATTACACACATGCTGAAATATTTGCGTTGTTTAGTTTGGACCCGCATGAATGCACCATGGCCGAAGCGGAATCCAGAACAACGGATGCGCTCCTGCAAGTTGCAGAATCTCAGGATTATACGCAATTCTTTACACGATGTCGAGAGATAATCACACGAAAAATAGGCGAACGAACAAGGCCACATAACGCAACCGAAATTTTAAATGCAGCAACCATGTATCGTCCCCTTCAACCACCACAGCATCCGGACACACTCAGCATCAACTACTCCACGCATCCATCCAACTACAACACTTATCACCGGGAATCGGAGGTTAATGATGGCGGAGCGTATGCCAAACGAAACATTCCTCCCGTTGTCAATGCATACAATTATAAGTATCCAACTGGCGTGCTGAACCCAATCGAACGCCGCGTTATTAAGAGGCTGCTTTCTATGGATACGCTCTTTCGCACAAAATACGACATGACCAGCGCAACAAACGCCTCTTGGGTTCTTCCTTATCCCGTCGAAAATGTCGTGTCCATGAAAATTGCATCATTGCAAATCCCATACATGTGGTATGCCTTTTCGGAAGCCACTAAAACCAACCGGTTTGTCGTGGCAATTACGGGAATCGGCGTGGCACCATACACTTCCACACAGGTTTATGTTAATGAAATTGTCATTCCAGATGGGAATTACACAAGCGCCCAGTTTGTCCAAATTATGAACAACTTGTTTCAAAACACGCAAAATGGAATGGAATTTTTCCAGATGACGTTTGACACGTATACTGGACAGTTGATCATTTCACAGACTTACTTGATAGTGAATCAGACAAACAGTCCGAATTTGAGCTACACAATCATATTTGACAATATCAGCAAATACGACAAATACTATGCCGACTGCGTGGATGACTGCGAGTTTGAGCGCTTGAAGCAGCAACATTTGAAAGAGTATTACAATGCAAACATCAAATCGATTAGCAAAACGGCGGGATGGATGATGGGATACAAGCAACCCATTTATGATGTCACGTGGGCAAACACATTTGTGGACTCGATTAACTCCGTTCCGCCGACCACATATTATGCCGCTGTTCGGGCCAATGCCGCGTATGGAAGCAACTCACTCTGGAACTACATCTACGTGGACGTGGATGATTACAATCGAAATTTCATCACAAACAGCATTCTTGCACAAACCGGCGACTCTTATTTGGGAGTGAATCTGTTAGGGAGAATTCCCATTGGAAATGATGAACTAACAATCATCAATGACACTGGTGGAGACACAACCTTCAAAACGCGCGAGTATCTGGGACCCGTGCGCATAGAAAAACTTACCATTCGACTGCTGGATAAGTTAGGCCACATTGTTCCCACAAATGGCAACGACTACTCGATTACGCTGGAACTGCAAGTGCTTTACAACTAAAAAATAATATATATGAAGACTGTGGGAATTGAGTTCATATGGTTCATGGTTCACATGAAATATGGTATATAATATTCATCTGATTCACTCAACTTCTTCTGCATGTAGTTGCATTGTTGCCTTTCTTGCCACTTTCGTTTTTGCATTTGCTGCATGGCTTGTTTTTCTTGTGTCGGAACATGACAGCATCCACAATGGTCTTCGTTTGCCTGGTCCACTTTTGAGTTCACGATTTTGGGATCGTAATGCAAATTCCACCTTCCCAATTTGGTAGATGGTGTGACTGGGCTGAGCATTCTTCGCAGGAAATTCATGTCGTTGATGTTGATTGTCTGATGGAGTCATAAATTATGTGCAAATGTTTCAATTTTTAAATCAATGCAAAGAAAATTGATTTAAAATCGTTTCAAAAGAGAGATAATCGAGACAATATAAAGGACATACAACTAGACAATGTATTCTGAGATTTTCAACGGAAATTACGCCATTCAAGTCGGCGCGAACCAGGCCGAAAATGACGCGCTCATTAAAAAGGCCCCTCAGCATGCCATGTGGTTCCATTTGAAGGATTTTCCCAGCGCGCATGCAGTGGTTGTGAACACGGCGAAAGCAGGCACCTACGATGCCGATGCGATTCGACGCGCGGCCACACTAGTCAAAGAACGTGCAGCACCAGGCATTCGCAACCTGCAAAACGTGGGTGTCAATTACTTATTGATGAAATGGGTGCGGCGCACCGAAACCCCAGGCAAAGTCATCCTGGCCAAGGCCGCTAAGTGCATTCAGGTTTGAATCATGACAATTATGGTTCACTTGGATGGCATGACTTCAAGAAACAGTTTGTAAAACACGCTGAACACAACTCCTTGGATACCATTTGTGAGAATTTTTGTTTTTAAACCGCGAAACAGTAGTCCTGTAATCCCGTCGTGTTTCAAAACGTCTCTCACCGTATCCGCATATGTTATCGACACAGCAGATGTTTGCTTGTATGTTTTCACCACACGAATTCCGTTGCTCACAGTGTCGCTCACCAATGACGCGCAAAACCCGATTCCGGCATTTCGAACCAGGGCTTGCGCGGGGTGCTCGCTGTATTTAATTTGAGGAATGTAGTGGTTGCAGTAATTGTATGTGAGAAACCAGGGGTAATGCCCTGCCATAGTTGCAGCCCCCGATGCAAGCGTTCCTTGATACAACGCAGACACGCCTTGCTTCGACATTTTCTCTCGGATGACCTGGATGCCCTTGTCGCCGTGCACTTGTTTGCTGGTTTTCCATGTGTCAATGGGAACTATGCTCATTCGGAGCACACCTGCGGCCACCGATGCGCACCCAGTTTGCACCGCAATTGGCACCTGTTCTCCCTCGAAAAAACGCATGGCACCTTCGTTCGATGCAGTGTCAATGAACCGCGTCAATGGTCCAATCATGAGTGCCGGCGCAATTCCGCGATAAAATCGAGGAACCCCACCCTCTGCATACAGCTTTTTAATGGTTTCCATCATGCCACCCCCATTTTTGTATTGATAATTCATCGTTGTTCGCATCCACATCAGGGAGGACACTTGTATGACCATTGCACCAGCACCTCGCAAACCATTGTTGCATGCTGTTTCAAATATAGACTTTGGGGCAGAAGTTGATTGAGACATACAAGATTTACATGCATTAAATCGTGAATAATGTTTAAATTTGTATAATGAATATTATTCATTTTCTCTCGTTTCACACATTTCAAAAAGGCAAAACATCTGCAATAAACGTGTGCAAACGGCACGCGTGCATCCTTTCATGCAGAAGTTTTGGGTTTGTCATGATTAATTTTAGAGAGAAATTCGACAAATAATGCGCCGAATAATATATTATCAGTTAATAATATACACGAATTATGGTGAAAAAAAGTCGTCGGTGTAAGTTAAAGACGCGTGGTGCCAGATACACGAGAAAACGCCACGGCGGAGGAGTTAAAACTGCGAAGACACATTTTTATAGAAACATCAAAAAACAGTATCCAAAAAACATAGTGGATGATGCATTTTTGAGAAGCAGACCAGGTGTTGTGTTTCCTCCATTGGAAGACGTTCAAAGTTATGATGATAAGCAGATTAAAACCGAATTCAAATCAATGCTTGATGAAATCATTGGCATGACAGACAACAAGAACTTGATTGATTTTGTGATGCAGCTGTATTTGACTGGGAGCATGGGTGTGCCGAACAGCATGGAAAACATTGGATTAGTGATTGATAATGCAACCAAGTTCAATGTGTTGAAACAAAACGGAGAGAATGATGGGAAAGAATTGTCGCTGAAAGATTTTCCATCACTGACTGCATTGGGATATTTCATTCATGACAAACAAGGTGCATTTCAACAAATAGAAGAAAAGAAATTGAAACGTTCAAAAACATCAACTGTTCAGAAGAAACTAAGAGAAGAAGGCGAAGATGATGTTGAAGTGGTGTTGGAAACACCAAACTACATGGTTTATCGCCCAACAACGGAAGCAGGTTCAAAGTTTTATGGAAGAAACACGCAATGGTGCACTGCTGCAGAAAAACACAACATGTTTTGCCATTACAACAATCACGGTAATTTGTATATAATACAAAGCAAAACAAATCCCATGGATAAAACTCAGTTTCATCCGAACACAATGCAATTCATGAACCCACACGACGAAAAGGTGTCGGCGCAAGAAATTGAGAGACTATTTGAAGATGACGGTTTAAAAAGATGGTTTAGAAACGTAATAACTGAATCATTATTTCCAGGGGTGAGTGATTACCTAGTTTTTGCGAAATATAGACAAAAGAATGAACATAAATTGGGAGTTAACACTTACCTATTCAATGCTTTATTCAACCTAAGAGAAATGCCCAGTGAAATGGAAAACATCAAAAGAATATTGTTGAAAAACGATGTTCATTTTATGGGAACTGCTCGTCTATTATCACATGATGATTTGGGTCACATGTTCAAAGATGCAAAATTTAAAACAGACTTTATGAAACTGAAAGATAAACACACAAATACGCCTTGGTTTTTCCGGAGTGGATTTAGAGAATATTACCCCGAGTATTTTGATGATGAAGAAATAATGTTTGCAAAATTGACCACACCCTATTGTGATGCCGAATATTATGAGATTATTTCAAATAGATTAAAACGTGATTTGAATTTTTCAAAAAGATTGGTCTCTGCCAAATATGAAGAAGGTGATGAGGAAAGAAAATATTGCTGGCGAGCACGTCAATGGTTGTTAGAAGACGAACAAGTCGAGTTGGACGAGTTGTGTGAGCAAATCGAAATGGAACATGATAAGTCGAATCCATCGGCTCCTGGGTAGTTCCAGCATGTAAAAATTATACGAAAAAATGTAAACAATTTTTTCGCATTGAATTGAATTAAATTAAATTCATGGACTTGCAAAATAGATTTTTCGTGTTGCTGCTATTTTTGTTTTGCACATGGGACACTCTTTGGACACTAACGATTCATAACACGCATGACACATGCAAACATGATTGCATGGTTGGCACAAGTGTTTGTGAATTTTTGAAACGGTTTTTATATAATCGGTTTAATAAATGTCGCTTCACCCAAATGTGAAGCAAGATTGGAAAGCGCTCCACCCAAATGTGAAGCGCTTTTTTCAATATGCAAATCTTGTTCCCGCAACTGCGGGAGCAAGATTGGAAAGCGTTTTTTCAAAGTGCGAATCTTGCTACGCCGATTAGAGGAGCAAGATTGCAAACTTGCTTTGCGCAAAAGCAAGATTTCACCATTTGCTCTTTTTTACATTGATTTTGGGTCCTTTTTTGCCGGAGTTTTTGGGGTCATATGACTCCTCTTCATCATCCGAGTGCAAGTCCTTGGAGATTTCCCAGAATTCCTTAGAGCCTAATTTGAACGGACCGTGCTGTTGCGCCTTATACCAGAAGATTTGTTCGTGCAGTTTGTTGGACTTCGCATTGTTGTTGATGACCAAGCACTCAAAATTCTCGGTGCACTGGTCCATGACCTGACAAAAGCTCTCAAATGTGGGGAACATGCCCGCGTAATTCTCCCAGATGCGCTTTCGATTGGCGATGTAGGGTTCGCGCAGGATAAACACGTAATCAATGTTCGTGCGCAAATTGGGCGGAATACCGAGCGGATATTGCATTGTGATGACTAACATGATCTTCCAATGACGCCCGTTCATGAAGAGGAGGCGCATCATAACATCCTTGGTCCATTTGTTGTCATAGAGACAGTCATCGAGGACGACAAATGTGCGCGGGTCAATGGTGGAGCGTTTATAAGTTTCGATTTCCTTTTTCATTTGTTTGAGAACGGCTTTTTGGCGCTTGAGGATGTTTTCGATGATTGCGGTGTTGTAAGCGTCATGGATGAAGAGTTTGGGGACATGAGCGGCGAAGAAGCCGTTTCCGGCCTCAGTTCCGGAGATGACGGTGCCGATGGGGATGTCTTGGTGATGGAACATGAGGTCCTGCACGAGGAAACTTTTACCGGTGTCACGGCGACCGATGAGGACAATAACGGGGCCCTTGTTTTCATCGGGCCTAAAGCTGATGGAGCGCATGTCAAATTTCGAGAGTTCTAAATTCATTGTTTAAATATTGGCACCTATTACAATACAAATAAATAATATTACGAATGTTTAAACGCGACACCGATGAAACAAGATTGGGTAAAAAAATTTTACTATGCACTTTTGTATGCTTGGTATGCACTATATGCAATTGCACTGCTCGGAATTGCATCAGTTGCTCCCGCTTACTTAGAAACGCTAAATGCAGTGTTAAAGTATTTCATCATCGCATTTTTGTTGGTGCGATTCAATCCATGGGCTGATTATGAAATGACTGCATTTGACCGCACAGTTGTATTTAGCGCGGCGTTCTTTTTACTGGCATCTACTGCCATAGTTTCGCTAATAACAAACACATTTGTTATGCCCAATATGCATTGATGCATTCAATATGTATCAATTTGTTGGCATATTAAATTTATTTATTTATATTAGGAAGAGTATATAGTAGAGTATAGTAAGACACATAAGATACAATTGAATCATGAAGGACAAAAGTTCCTTCAAAACATTAGATGAGTTGGAGCAAGAGCTGGTAAAAGAAGCGGTTGAAAAAATAGAGGCCAAGATTGGCGCTAAAAAAACGAGTGACCCCAAAATCAAGGATATTATTGCCATTGTGGAGCGCTTTATAAAGAAACATGAGTTGGTGTGTTATGGTGGCACGGCAATCAACAACATTTTGCCGGAAGAAGCGCAGTTTTACGACAAAAAGACGGAAATACCGGATTATGACTTTTATTCGCCCAATGCGCTGGAGCATGCCAAGGATTTAGCTGATGAGTTCTATGAGAATGGGTATTCAGAAGTGGAAGCCAAGTCGGGCATGCACCATGGCACATACAAAGTATTTGTGAATTTTGTGGGCATTGCGGACATCACACAGTTGGAGCCGACGCTTTTCAAAAACATTAAAGCGGATGCAATCAAGGTGGACGGAATTCTGTATGCCCCGCCGAATCTGTTGCGCATGGGGATGTATTTGGAGCTGTCGCGTCCGGAAGGCGACGTGTCGCGTTGGGAGAAAGTGAGCAAACGTTTGGCTTTGCTGAACAAGCATCACCCGCTTAAAGCAGAGGGATGCACGCCGGATAGACTGATGAAACCGTTTCAAACACCGAAACACAATAGGCGGTTGGAGAGCCCAACTGCGAACGAAATTGATGGCGACAAAACATCAAATGATAGCGATGAAGTGCGCATGTTTCGTGCAGTGCGCAACGCGTGCATAGACGAAGACTTGGTGTTTTTCGGAGGATATGCTATTTCGCATTATGCAAAATATTTGCCTGGTTCTGAAAAGGCGTTGTTTCAGCAAATTCCTTATTTTGATGTTCTCTCAGTTGACCCTGAAACAAGTGCTCGCAAAGTGAAAGAACGCCTGGAAGACAACGACTTCAAAGACGTGGTTATTACAAAACACTCGGGAATTGGTGAGATTGTGCCTGAGCATTACGAGATTTCAGTTGGAAAGGGAAAAAATGAATATCCGATTGTATTCATTTACAAACCGGTTGCATGCCACAGCTACAATGTGATACAAGTGGGAAAAAAGCAGGTGAGAATTGCAAGCACGGACACCATGTTGAGTTTGTATTTGGCGATGATTTACACAGATAAACCGTATTACGATGTGGAACGCATATTGTGCATGTGTAAGCAACTGTATGACATACAGCAGCGCAATCGCTTGAAACGTGCAGGATTGTTGAAACGGTATGGCCTGAAGTGCTACGGTAAGCAAGAAACGCTGGACGACATTAAGGCTGAAAAAGCGGAGAAATATCAACAGCTTA
>Ga0208222_1000304_pt1 | contig 14183 bp, 10 predicted proteins | sample LakMenEpi13Sep09_FD_150694 | JGI IMG/M metagenome (GOLD analysis project Ga0208222, IMG submission 150694) | Freshwater microbial communities from Lake Mendota, WI - 13SEP2009 deep hole epilimnion (SPAdes) | ecosystem: Environmental > Aquatic > Freshwater > Lentic | place: Lake Mendota, Madison...
GAAGGCAGCAGCTAAGAAGGCAGCTCCAAAGCGTCGCAAGAAGGCAGCAGCTAAGAAGGCAGCTCCAAAGCGTCGCAAGAAGGCAGCAGCTAAGAAGGCTGCAGCTCCAAAGAAGCGTCGCAAGAAGGCAGCAGCTCCAGCAGCAGCTCCAAAGAAGCGCCGCAAGAAGGCAGCAAAGAAGGCTAAGTAAAGCCCTCAAGCATATTAAGAAAACCCGCCACTCTATGTGGCGGGTTTTTTTATTGCATTTATTTGCTTAAAACTTTTTACTCTTCTTGAGCTTCTTTACGAAGTGACTCTTCTATTCGTTCAAATATTTCCGCCAAAGTTTGTTGATCACTTTTTGATAGGTGATCCATGAATCGGGTGCGCACACTTTCTACATGATCAGGGGCTGCAGCAACAATTGCCTTCCAACCCTTTGGCGTCATCACTGCAAAGTAGCCTCGTTTATCACCTGGACATGGCTCTCGGCGGACCCAGCCCTCTTTTTCCATGACCTTCATTCGGTGGGATAACCGCGATCTAGACAACAATGCATTAGCCGCTAAGTCGCTCATTCTCATACTGCGATCCGGGGCATCACTAAGCTGAACCAAGATTTCATAATCAGGCATGGATAAATCGTGGGCATCTAGATCTGAATCCAGCGCTTCCAGCAACCGGCGGCTAGCGATTATGTAGCGTCGCCAAGCCTTCATTTCAGTGGGGTTGAGCCACCTAGGTGCGGTAGCGTTTTCACGTGCCATGAGTGCAGTCTACGGCAAAGGTTGAAGCTTCAACTACTTTTATTTGAAGGAGAATTACGTGAGTTCAAGCAATAATGGTTTGTCGGCTGCAGGTTTAGATTTTTCTCATCAGGATCAATCAGTTCGGCCACAAGATGATCTGTATCGCCACTTTAATGGCGGCTGGCTCAAGACTGCTGTCATCCCGGCTGACCGTGCCACCGATGGCGCATTTATGGCGCTGCGCGTTCAGTCCGAAGCCCGAGTCCGCGAAATCATCGAAGGTGCCACTGGCTCTGATGAGGCGACCAAGATTTCTCAGATCTATAAATCATTCATGGATGACGCTGCGGTTAACGCTAAAGGCGCGTCACCAATTGCAGCAGAACTAGCCGAAGTTGATGCGATCTCATCGATCACCGATTTCATTTCGACCTTGTCAAAGTTAGAAGCTCGCGGCACCTCTGGAATTTTCGGGACATTTATCTATGCCGATATGAAGGATGCCTCAACAAATATTTTGTACTTGCAACAGGGCGGAATTTCTTTGCCAGATGAGGCGTACTACCGGGATGAAAAGTATGCAGAAATCAGGACCGCCTATCTTGCCCACATCACCGCTATGTTCACCTTGGCTAAGGTTTCAAACCCTGGCGAAAACGCAACCAAGGTTCTGGCCCTAGAAACCAGCATTGCCAGCCATCATTGGGATCAGGTCAAAGATCGCGATGCGACTTTGACATATAACAAGATGGACCGTGCACAGGTAAAGGCTTTGATGCCAGCATTTGATTGGGAACTGTATTTAACTGCTGGTGAAATTCCAGCAATTGTTTTGGACTCTGTCATTGTGCAACAGCCATCATTTTTCGAGGGTCTGGGAGCTATCTTGGCTGGCTTTGATGCTGATGCTTGGAAAGCTTGGCTTAAGTGGCACATCATCAGCGGAGCTGCGCCTTATTTGTCTGATGAATTCACCAATGAAAACTTTGCTTTCTTTGGCAAGACCCTTAGCGGAACACCTGAACTTCGCGAGCGCTGGAAGCGCGCTGTTTCGATGATTGAAGGATCATTAGGAGAAGCCGTTGGCAAGGTCTACGTCCAAAAGTACTTTCCGGCAGAGGCCAAGGCTCGCATGGAAAAACTAGTTGCAAACCTTATTGAGGCCTATCGCCTAAGCATCAACGAACTTGCTTGGATGAGCCCTGATACCAAGGCGAAGGCATTGGAAAAACTAGGCAAGTTCCGTCCCAAGATTGGTTACCCAGATAAGTGGCGTGATTACAGCGCATTGAAAACTACTCCCGATGACCTGTACGGAAATGTCGGACGGGTCGTTAAGTTCCAACGAGATCACGAGCTTTCAAAGATTGGAAAGCCGGTAGATCGCGATGAATGGCATATGGCACCGCAAACCGTAAATGCCTATTACAACCCAGTGATGAATGAGATCGTATTCCCGGCAGCAATCTTGCAACCACCGTTTTTTGGTCTAGATCACGATGACGCCGTCAACTATGGCGGAATCGGTGCGGTTATTGGCCATGAAATCGGCCACGGCTTTGATGACCAAGGTTCTAAATATGACGGCGATGGTGCACTAAACAACTGGTGGACTGATTCAGATCGTGCAGCTTTTGAAGAACGCACCAAAGCGCTGATTGCTCAATATGATGCTTTGATTCCAGAAGAAGCAACTGACGTCAACGTCAATGGTGCTTTAACAATTGGCGAAAACATCGGCGACCTTGGTGGGCTAACCATTGCCTATAAGGCGTATCAAATTTCCTTGGCCGGAAAGCCATCACCTGTCATAGAGGGCATGAGCGGTGAAAAGCGATTGATGCTTTCCTGGGCACAAATTTGGCGAGCCAAAGTTCGCCCCGAAGAAATGCGCCGTCGTATCGCAACCGATCCGCATTCACCGGCCGAATTTCGATGCAATCAAATCCTTAAAAACTTCACACCGTTCTACGAAGAATTTGGTGTCACCGAAAAAGATGCGCTGTGGCTAGAGGAACAGTCCCGAGTTCAGATTTGGTAATGCCTTGAGTTTTTCATTTGATATCAAGCATTCCGAAAGTGGTTCATTGGCACGTGTTGGAACTATCAATACTCCGCACGGACCAATTCAGACGCCAGCATTTATTCCGGTAGGTACCAAAGCCACCGTTAAATCTGTGCTACCAGAAGCCATGAAAGAACTGGGTTCACAAGCTTTACTTTCAAATGCTTATCACTTGTACTTACAACCAGGTTCAGATGTCTTAGATGAGGCTGGCGGGCTAGCCAAATTCATGAACTGGCAAGGTCCAACCTTTACTGATTCTGGCGGATTTCAAGTTTTGTCGCTTGGAGTTGGCTTCAAAAAAGTCTTAGCGATGGATGCCCAAACTTTTCGGCGAGATGATGTCATTGCTGGAAACAAGGATCGCTTAGCCCATGTCGATGATGAAGGCGTGACCTTTAAATCTCACCTTGACGGATCGATGCATCGATTTACTCCAGAAGTTTCGATGCAGGTTCAACATCAAATCGGTGCCGACATCATGTTCGCATTTGATGAGTGCACTACCCTGCATAACACCCGTCCCTATCAAGAGCTAGCCATGGATCGCACCTATGCCTGGGCTATCCGCTGTCTTGATGAGCACAAACGCCTTACCGAAGAACGAATCGGAAAGCCTTACCAAGCCTTGTTCGGCGTTATCCAAGGGGCCCAATACGAAGATCTGCGAAAGAAGGCGGCAACTGATCTGGGCACTTTGCAATCTAATGGGCAATCCTTTGATGGCTTTGGAATTGGCGGGGCGTTAGACAAAGGTCAGCTTGGAACAATCGTTTCCTGGGTCAATGAAATTTTGCCCGAAGATAAGCCCCGTCACTTATTGGGAATCGGCGCCCCGGAAGATCTATTTGTCGGTGTTGAAAATGGTTGTGACACCTTTGATTGCGTATTAGCAAGCCGGATTGCGCGAACTAGCGCCGTGTACACGATGGAGGGGCGTTTTAACCTGTCTAACAGCCGTTTTAAGCGGGATTTCACGCCCATAGACAGCCAATGTGACTGTTACACCTGTACGCACTACACACGGGCTTATATGCACCATGTATTCCGCGGTAAAGAAATCATCAGTGCAACTTTGGCAACGATTCATAATGAAAGATTTATTGTTCGCTTGGTAGATCAGATGCGTCAGGCATTAATGGATGGAAACTTTGCCGACATGAAGGCTGATTTCTTGGGCCGATACGCCCACCGCAGCGGACAGTCGCGGGATTAAGGGTTATTTACAACCTTAGGTAGATTCCAGTTGTACTTGATAGAAAGTTCGCGGACCAGCACCACAACAAGGCCGGCCACCGCCACAACTAAAGCCTCATTAAGGTCCATGGCATCAAGGGCTAAATAAGCAACCGCACCCGAAAGACAGGCGGTTCCAATAGTTTCCCGGTGTAGCAGGACGGGTTCGGTTTGGCACATGATGTCTCGGAACAAACCACCAGAGACTGCGCCAATTAATCCAAGAACTGCAGCCCCTACAAGTGGTGCATCGTTTATAAGTGCAAACTGAACACTTGAAACCGTTGCAACAGCAAGTCCCAAAGTATCAAGGGAAAGTGCGAAGCGGCCAACCTCTTGGGTCTTTCCCATAGCGATAGTGATCAAAAATGCTGCGATGATCGGTGCGAACAACCACGGGTACTGAATCCATGGCGGTTGCTGGCCCATGAACAAATTGCGCAGGGTGCCGCCAGAAATTGATGCAACTGCTGCGATGAAAAGAATGCCGCCGTAATCTAAACCTTTGCTGGCTGCAACTCTTGCCCCAACTAATGCAAAGGCAAAGGTTGAAACTAAGTCAAGACCAAAGACTAAATGGTCTAGATCCACGGTGGGTTACTTCTTAAGAGCTAAACGAGCCTCGCGACGAATCTTTTGTTCCTTTGGATCTGGCACTGGAACAGCTGAAATAAGGCGCTTGGTGTAATCATTTTTTGGATTCTTCAAAATCTGATCACGATCGCCAGCTTCGACAAGCAAACCATTTTGCATAACTGCAATTCGGTGCGACAAGATGTCAACAACAGCTAAGTCGTGCGAGATAAACAAACATGCAAAGTTCAACTTGCCCTGAAGTTCTTGCAACAGTTCAAGGAAGCGAGCCTGCACAGATACATCGAGTGCAGAAGTTGGTTCATCAGCAATCAATAGATCTGGCGTTAGCGCCAAGGCACGTGCGATACCTACGCGCTGGCGCTGTCCACCTGAAAGCTCATGTGGGTAACGGTTGCGGTAGCTACGTGGAAGTTCAACTTGATCAAGCAAATCTTCAACCTTGTGAGCAAGATCAGGGCCCTTTGCCAAACCGGCCAAGAACAACGGCTCGCCAATTGATTCACCGATTGGAAGACGTGGGTTCAAAGATGAAGCAGGATCCTGAAAAACAATTCCGGTATGACGGCGAATTGCAAACAAATCCTTTTGCGTTGCATGGCTAATGTCCTTGCCAACAATTTCTAGTTTTCCTTCCTTAATTGGAAGCAAACCAATTGATGCGCGACCAACAGTGGTCTTTCCAGAACCGGATTCACCTACTAGGCCAACAATTTCACCAGGGTAGATCTCAAGGCTAAAGTTCTTCACCGCAACGAAAGCTGGAATTCGTCCACGCTTTGGATATTCGATTGTGACATTGTCCAACTTCAATACTGGTGCGGGCTTAGCACTTTCCTTGTATGGAAGTTCGCGCTTCTTACTAGATCCAAGCTTTGGCACAGATCCAAGAAGTTGTTGAGTGTATGGATGTACTGGCTTGTTAAAGATCTGATCTGCAGTTCCTGATTCAACGGTGATGCCATCCTTCATAACCAGGATTTCATCGGCCATATCTGCAACTACACCCATGTCATGTGTAATCAAAAGGATTGCAGAATTTAGCTTGTCCTTTAGCCCACGCATTAAGTCAAGGATTTCAGCTTGGACAGTTACATCCAGAGCTGTCGTTGGCTCATCTGCCACAAGCAAACCTGGATCACAAGCAAGGGCTTGCGCGATCATTGCGCGTTGGCGCTGACCACCTGAAAGTTGGTGTGGGTACTTTTCAATTGATTTTTCAGGATCTGGAATATCAACCATTGTGATGAGTTCAAGTGCACGTGCATGTGCCTCTTTTGGACCCATATCAAAGTGATTGCGAAGAGTTTCCATGATCTGGAAGCCGATTGTGTAAATTGGATTGAGCGCAGTCATTGGCTCTTGGAAAATATATGCAACCTCTTTGCCGCGGAACTTTCGCAAAGTAACTGACTTTGCGTTAAGCATCTCTTGATCCTTAACCTTTACCGATCCAGACATGCGCGCATTTGATGCCAACAAAGACATCAAACCAAGAGCTGTTGTTGACTTACCAGAACCTGATTCTCCAACGATCGCTGTAACTTTTCCTGGCTCAAGTGAAAGGTTCATACCAATAACTGCTGGGTACCAGACTCCGTCTACCCAGAAATCAACATTAAAATCCTTGATCTCTAAGACTGGCTTACTCATTTGGTTGACCCTATCTGTGAGAAACTTACGAGATGACGAATAGTGAAAAGTTCAGACCCGGAAGCGCGATTGCCAGTGGCTGGATTCTGATCGCCTTCTTTATCGGATTCATTGTGCAAAGCTTTTTCTACGGCGGTGACATTGTCATGAACATTGGCATCTGTGGAGCCGGCGCGGTTGGTAGCTACCTGCTCTTCTTGAAGCCCTATGTTCTTCTCTTTGATGAAGGAATCAAGATCATCAACCCAACCAAAGAGATCACCGCTACGTGGGACCTGGTTGAAGAGATTGAAACCAAGTACAGCATGTCCATCCAGATCAGAGGCGAGAGTTTTTACGCTTGGGCTGCTCCAGCTCCGAGTGGTCGTCACAGTCGAAGAATGCACAAGACCGATCTGCTTCCCGGTGCGGATGACCCGCGACGAGTGGGTGACTCGCTTAAGAGTGACTCTGGAATCTGTGCTTACATGGCCAAGATTCGAAAGAAAAACTTCGTTGCTGGTGCTTCCAGCGAGTTTGAGATCCTGCGAGACAACCGAGGATTGTTTGTCATTGCAGCATTGCTGTTGCTCGGGGCAGCAGCGGCTTTCATTTAGCGAATTAATCATTGGCCTGTGCTAACTTTCTAGCGGTAGCTGATTCTTGACGCTCTTTTTTGGAGATTCGACGGCGTTGACGTGGATCAAATGCATCACGCAGACCATCTCCAATAAAGTTAATGCTCAGAGCGATAGAGATAATAAATAGACCTGGGTACCAGAAAAGCCACGGACGAGTAGTAAATGAGTCCTGGTACTGGCTAATCAAAAGTCCCAATGAAACATCTGGTGGAACAACACCAAATCCAATGTAGCTCAGTGCTGTCTCTAACAAGATCGCGCCCGAAAGCAACAAAGTCACCGAAACGATGATGACACCAACTGCGTTAGGCAGGATGTGCTTGAAAATGATGCGCTTATTGGTTGCACCTGCAACGCGGGCAGCATCCACGAATTCACGTTCACGCAAGGTTAAAAATTCGCCGCGAACAAGACGTGAAAGTCCAGTCCAGGCAAACAAACCAAGTAGTACTGCTAGGAATACCGCACCTAGATTTCCATAACGGTAACCAACAACCGAACCGATAATAATTACCGGGATTGTGATCATGAAATCTACAAAGCGCATCAAAATTGCATCGATGCGACCGCGGTAGAAACCTGCGATTGAGCCAACAACTACTCCAAGAGTTGCTGCAATGCTTCCGATAACAACCATTACTGATAGAGAACGTTGTGTTCCCTTCATAACTAGTGCAAAGTAATCACGGCCAATGTCATCCTGACCAAATGGGTGCGTTCCTAAACCTATTCCGGCACCACCTAAAAACTTAGGGCGCAAAGAAAGCGTTGGACACCCAATTGTGTCATTTGGACAATCTCCAAAACGTAGCTCTGGCAGATCCTCTGGGGTCCACTTCCACCAACCAGGAACCTTGATTACGCCAAAGAGTTTCCAATCCAATGCCGAAAAGGCTAGAGCAACAATCGAACTGATTGTGATTAGTGAAACAACGGCGGCACGGTGGCGAAAAAATCGCTTTCGAACAATCTGACCTTGGCTTAAACCTTCGATCTCTTTGTTTTGAATCGCATTTTCGCCGCTCACGGTCTCGGTAGATTCAACGCTTGCTTTTGATTTGCGCGCCATTGTTATGCACCACTTCCTACTCGAATACGTGGGTCTAAGGCTGAGTACAACAAATCTGCTACAAAGTTAGCTAGGACCGCGATAGTTGCAGTCACAAAGAAAACACCCATAAGCAAATTCAGATCTTGAGTTCGGATCGCCGTAAGCGCCAAAGTTCCCATGCCGGACCAGGCAAATACGCTTTCTGTAATGAACGCCCCACCAATCACACCAGCAAAATCTGCTACCAAAATTGTTGCCATAGGGATCATGGTGTTTCGGAAAGCATGGCGCATGATTACGGTGCGCTCGGTCAAGCCCTTAGCCCGAGCGGTACGAATGTAATCTTGATTCAGAACTTCGAGCAGTGTTCCGCGAGCAAATCGAATGTAGCCAGCAAAACCAATCAAAGTTAGCGCAAGTGTTGGCAAGAATAAGTGCGTAACAATGTCCAAACTTGTGATCCAAAAATCGCTGTCATCCATAAGGTCGCTTCTTTCACCAACCGTTGGAACTGGGCGGTAATTAACCGCATCTGTTTCCATGTATGGCTTCCAGGTCTGCATCAACTTGTCTACAAAAACAAGTCCACCAGAAAGAACCGCCGTGATTACTGCAGTACGAACAATTGGGGCACGGTCGATTTTTGAAAAAGCTAAACCAACAAAAACTGCCGTGGTAATCAAAACGCAGATCATTAGGAAAATAGTGAAGTTTCCTGGGTAGTTATCAAAGACCCAGTTTGCTGGGTAATAAGCAACAATGGACAGACCACCCATTACTAGTGATGCCCGAAGCGCTGCCTTGTTTGTCACGCCAACTGATAGTTGTGTAACTCCATAAGCGATACCGATGGATAGCAGCAAAATCACAATCGGTCCCAGTGATGGATTGAGTAGCCAGCCGGTTGCGCCAATAATCGCTACAAGTGAACTGGAAATAGCAAAAGCAACACCATAAGTGATCCAATATGTTTTTCTAGATCCACCTATGACCGCTGCCCAGAACAAGCCGCTCACTAGGCCAATTCCGATTATCCAATTAATTGGTATCTGCGGATTAGTTAAGAAGTTGTTAAATGAGATCGCAAGATATTCCTTGAGAAGAACTGCAACCCAAAAAATAGGAAGTGAGAACAAAAGGAAAGCAACAAATGTCATCGAGTAGTCAAAACGGCTGTACTGACGAAGTGCTGTAACGATTCCGATCATGATGCCGAGCACGGCGGCCATTACTGTCGCAGCGGCTACTAGGCGAAGGGTTACCGGAATTGCCAGAGCTAGCGCGTCAATGACCGCTAAGCCATCGCGGCCAGTTCCAAAGTTTGGTTGACCAACAAAAATTCCAAAGACTCCGCGGAGCCATAAAAAGTAACGTAGTGGAACGGGTACATCTAATTGAAGTTCGCGCGTCAATGCTGCAATTTGTGCATCTCGCGAAGGATCTGTACTTAAACGAAGCTCTTCTAGTGGATCAGCTGAAAGCGCTGCCAAGTTGTACAAAAGGAAACTTGAACCGAAAAGGATGACACCTAAGACTCCAAGCCGTCTAAGAACAAACGCTGTCATGTTATGTGCATTCCCCTCGATTAAAAAACTTTAAATTACTGCCCGACTATACAGTCAAAGGACGCTCGGAGTTTAATCTCCGAGCGTCCCTTGGACTGAATGTATAGAACTAACTAAGGGGTTAAATCCTTAGTATGTCCACTCCCAGTAGTTCCATGTCAACTGTGGTGACAATGGAGCTGGCTTTAGACCCTTGAGGTTCTTGTTAATTGCAGTAACTCCAGGGTGAACGAATACAGGAATAGTTACAGCATCGGCAAATAGTGCACGGTCAGCTGTAATGTACTTCTGTACTAGTTGTTCAGGCTTCATTGCAACGTCTAGTTCTTCACAGACGCGGTCAATGATCTTGTTGGAGTAACCCATAACGTAGTTTGAACCACCAGTTGTCTCTAGAACAGAACATGACTGCTTCTGTAGCACTGAGCTTGAAACCCATGCGAAGAAGAACGCGTCATACTTGCCGTTACCTAGCAATCCACCCCAACCTGATTGGACATCGCCAACTAGGTTAAAGCCGACCTTTGCCAAGTTTGCCTTTGCAAGTGCGAACTGTGCTGCACGACGTGCGTTTCCACCTGGAACAAGAACGTTCACAGTTAGAGGCTTCTTTAGTACATCTGGGTAGTACTTCTGTACCAATGCAAGAGCTGACTTGTTACGTGACTCTTGTGTTCCACGTGTGTAGAACGCTGAACCGTTAACAGCACAGATCTTGTCGTATGCAGCTGAACCTGGAGCAACCCAAGCAGTACATAGTGGCTTTGATACTCCGTTAATTGGAGCAATGATCTTCTCCATGATTTCATCACGAGGTAGACCTAGTAGGAATGCCTGGCGAAGAGCCTTTGACTTTGCGCCATCCTTGATTGAGAACAGACCTGAGTATGGAGGCTCACCTTCGACGCTGTCGACGTGTAGATCCCAGTGCTCATAAACAGCCTGCTCGCCACCTGTGATGTTGATGTTTGTGATCTTCTTTAGGTTAGCTACTGCATCTGCAGTTGCCTGTCCTGAGTAAACATCAAGTTCGCCGTTTGCAAGTGCCTGTACTGCAGCAGTTCCATCAGTGATGACCTTGAACACGATTGTGTCAATTGAACCAGTCATCTTTGGACCTGAGTTGTACTTAGGGTTCAACTTCAATGTAAGTGATGTCTTTGGAACAGCGCTTTCAACAATGAATCCACCGTTGCTGATTAGAAGCAATGGGTTGGTGTCCTTGTTGATTGTTGTAATTGTGTAGTCCTTAGACCAAACATCACCCATCTTCTTCAGAAGAGCTGTGTCCTTAGACTTAAATGCTGCTAGGAAGCGCTCCTTAGCTGCAAGGTTTGCTGATGCTGACTGCAATTCCTTCTTGCCTTCTGCCATCAAAACCATTGCGTGTACTGGAGATGGTCCTGGACCATATAGATCCCAGTTAGCAATTGGGCTCTTGTAGCGCAATGTAACTGTCATTTCATCTGCAGAAAGAGTTGGCTCTCCCACAATGTTCTTGTGGTAGGTGCTTGAGTATCCAAGACCGTTGAATGCTGGAGGAGTCTTCTTATCTGCTGGATCACCAAGGCCTGCAGCCTTTGAGTAATCATCGCTACCAAGGATGTGCGATAGAAGAAGGTCTACACCAGTAATAGGTGTTCCATCTGACCATACGCGACCTGGGTTAACTGTGTACTGAACACGGAAATCTGTACGTGAGTTCTTAGTTACCTTGTAGTTACCAAAAACTGTGTTCTTGATTAGTTCTTTCTTTTCGTTGTAATAGTTAAAGCCCATTCCAGTCAATGCAGCTTGATCAGTACAAACAGTGCTGTTTGTAGTTGTTGTGCTGCAGTTAAGACCAGTCTGTACGTTCGTGTGGTGGATAACCACTGTCGAACGTGTATTCGCTTGAGCAGGTGATAGCAGTGAAACCGCCAACGCCGCTGAAGCTGCAGTTGCGAGCGCAAGCTTTGCGCTACGTGTGAACTTCATAGTTCCTCCTTGAGGGTTAAAGAAAAGCGTCTGCGGAGAGTCGACCAACCCCGAAGGCGCTTTTGGTGGGTGAAGTCTGCCCTAATGAACGGCAAATGAGCAAGAAGTAAACAATAGGTATGAGCCTGATTTGATAACAACTTTGTAACCCTTGGCTGAGTAATCCGCCGAATGTGGCTGCCCCAGGGGTGAGAAATGGGCTACTTAGCCGCCTCTACCCGACCGGCAATTCCCATAAAAAACTGGATCGAACTGATGGCAATGACGGAGGCGATAATCCCGCCGACATACATAGGTAATCGCAAACTAAAGTGCGCAAGTACGCCGCCCAGAATTGAACCGATTGGCATCATGCCCCACACCAATGTTCGGCGAGTGCCATGAATTCTTCCGTACAGCTCATTAGGAATGATGCCCTGATAGGTAGCCATCAACAAAATGTTCCATTGCGCAATTGCAAAGCCGCCTAAAGTCGCAAGTCCTACAAAAACATAGATGTTTGCGGAAAATCCTTGCGCCAAAAGAATTACAGAACTGCCCGTTATTCCTATAGTCATCATGATGCTTCGGCCAAATTTCTTGGAAGCCCTTGGAGCAACAATTGCGCCAACTAATGCGCCTATTCCTTGAATCGTAAGAATGACACCAAAGTATTTGGGTTCAAGTTCTAACTCTTTAATGATGAACAAAACCATGGTCGCGGTTCCCATCGAATAGCAAACACCAATGGTTGCGGTGGTTACTACTAAACGTCTTAAGACTTTGTGGTTGTACAAGTATTTGATTCCAAATTTAATGTCTTCAATAAAGTGTGGCTTATTCTCTTTTGCACTTTCAGTTCGGACATCTTGCAAATATTGGATCGGAATCGATAGAGCTAAAATTGTGGCAACTGCGTAGCCAATACTGTTGATGAAAAATGGGAGCCAAATAGCCAGGGCATAAAGAAAGCCGCTAAGAGGTGACCCGATGAAGCCTTGAATAACTGTCTCTGAAATCTGAAGTCTTGAATTGCCCTTTTCATAGTGCTCTTCATCCAGAATTTGTGGAATCAAAGATTGGGCAGTTGTATCGGTTGCAACTTCACATACTCCAATTACAAAGGCTGAAAAAATCAACCAATAAATAGTCACATGCCCGGTTGCGATGCCAAGGGCCAAGACGCCAATCACCGCGCTACGGATTGCGTTGGAACCCGCCAAAATGAATCTGCGATCCACCCGATCCACCATGGCACCGATAGGAATTGCAAAGAGCAACCAAGGCAACATCACCATCGCCCCAATAATCGAAATCAGCACCGTGCTATCGGTCAAAGTGATCGCCAATAATGGCGCTGCGGCAATCAAAACGCCGTCAGCTAAGTTAGAAACAATGCTTCCAGCCCATAAACGATTAAATGCTGGACCCATATCTAGAACCCTAGCCCATCGACTTAAAAAGCAGTTGCATCTATTTAAATGAGCAGTAGTTTCTTGGCCTTTTCTACCGCTGTATGGCGACCATCCACGCCTAGTTTTCTATAGACATTGCGCAAATGTGTCTTCATAGTGTTTTGTGAAATATGTAGCTGCTTTGCAATTGCACTTAATGGAACACCTGTCGTTAAGTGCTTCAAGATCTCTAGCTCTCTTGTGGTTAGCTTTTCTTCCAGTGCTCCAGTATCTGAATTCATTGCTTGAATTCTTTCTGTCATTTCATTAACCACGCTTTCTCTGAATACAGTTGGTTGGGCAGCAGCTGCCTTCACCATGATGGAGTACAGACGGTGTTGCCTTACAAAATATTCGTGATACCCAACTTCTGCCCCTACATCAAGTGCTTTATTCAGGTATCCCAAGGCGACATTTTCACTATCAATATTGATAGTTGCTTGGTAAAGAAACTTATTGACCTTTTCGCGAGGGCTATTTTCTGGAAAAGCTTCAACCATGGCAGGAATTTTCTTTGGGTCGGCTTGAAACTTAACGTTTAAATCTATTTGTCGAACCATTTCATTTTTAGGCATTCGACGCAGCAGCTCTTCGGCTCTTTCCCAATCATCAAGCACAAAACGTAAGAAGAGTTCGGTGACGTCAATTAGCCAGCTAAGTTCATGTGGCGACTTTAATGTGGCCAATCTTTCTCGCTGTTGTTTGACTATCTCCATCATCTGAGGAACTTGACCCTTGGTGATGTTGATTCGCGCACGTGTACCTTCGGCCATCAGCGCCCAGGGCCAAATATTTGAATCAGTAGCTTTTTCAAAAAGCAGTGTGGATGTTTCGACCGCTTTATCTAGCTGTGAAAGTTCAAGCTGGCAACGGGTTAACACCATGTAGGCATCCAGAGGCGCGCTAATCGTTGCATAGCCGATCATGGATGCTTGATTGATCGCGATTGAAGCATGCTCTGCAGCTTCAAAAAAGCGACCTTCACACCACAATGAAAGTGAAGTGATGCAGGTTATGTAATACGGGGCGTTGACTACATTGCCAGAATTTAAAAGTGAACGGGCTTGCTTGAGGCATTCATAGATCTCTTCTGGTTGATCATAAAGAAAATGAATTCCAGCCTTTAGCCGCAGCAAAGCGATGCGATCGGTATTTTCGATCGATTCATGAGGGGTGCCAGTAGATAGAGCGCGATCAATCATCGCAAGTGAACGTGTGAACTCTCCGCGCGCAAAATAGATATGAGCAAAAGCCATAG
>Ga0208222_1000308_pt1 | contig 14141 bp, 7 predicted proteins | sample LakMenEpi13Sep09_FD_150694 | JGI IMG/M metagenome (GOLD analysis project Ga0208222, IMG submission 150694) | Freshwater microbial communities from Lake Mendota, WI - 13SEP2009 deep hole epilimnion (SPAdes) | ecosystem: Environmental > Aquatic > Freshwater > Lentic | place: Lake Mendota, Madison...
AACCACTGGAAGAATGCCAAACCTAACCCCAACAGCGAGCATTGCAGCTTATTGCCTCGCTTATGGAGTTCAGAGCATGCAGAAAATTATTTAAATTGGACGGGGCCTTTAGATTTTAGAATTGACCCCAACTATGGTTATGAACGAGAATTAATGGAAATTGGTGTTGATTTTGAAAATTTGACAGAAGAAGAGTATTATGAAATCGTTGGTAAAATTCGTCAAGACACCGAAAAAACCATCACACAATTTAGAGCTGCCTATAGTTCAGGTCGATTAGACAATGAAGATTTTATGAGTTTTATAAAATCCTATAAAAACCGTCTTATTATAGAAAAACCTTCATTTGCAAGCAATATTTACTATATGTTAGATTTCCAATTTGGCTATATGTATATGCGCTATTTGTTTTGGAATTTTGTTGGTCGTCAGTCAGATAAACAAGGACAAGGTTCAAACAATGAAGGTAATTGGCTGAGTGGTATTTCTTTTGTTGATAATGCCATAGTAGGGCCGCAAAATAATCTTTATGATGATGCCAAAAATAATAAAGGCAGAAACACGTACTTCTTCTTACCTTTTATTCTTGCCTTGATTGGTGTTTTCTTTCATTCAAAAAAAGATTGGAAAAGTTTTTACGCCATAGGCTTGTTGTTTTTATTCACAGGTTTAATTTTAAAAATTTATCTCAACGAAAGACCTTATGAACCTAGAGAAAGAGATTATGCAGTGGTCGGTTCTTTTTATGTTTTTGCTATTTGGATCGGTTTTGGGGTTTATGCTATTTACGATTTTTTCTTAAAATGGTTAAATCCAAAAGTGGCTTTACCGTTGGTTTTAACAACAACTTTCCTCGCGTCCCCGTTGCTTTTAGCCACTCAAAACTGGGATGATCATGACAGAAAACACAGAGATTCAGCTTTAGTTAATGCTAAAACCTATTTAGATTCTTGTGATAAAAATGCGATTATTTATACTATTGGCGACAATGATACTTTTCCGCTGTGGTATGCGCAAGAAATTGAAGACTATCGAACAGATGTTAGAATTTGTAATACACAATTAATATTTACCGATTGGTATATTGATGACATGAAACGTCAAGCTTATGAATCAAAGCCTTTACCAATTAGTTTTGATAATAGCCGAGTAAAAGGAGATGAACTAGAACAAGTGCCCTATAGAGCTTTAACTGAAAATCGATGGGAACTTAAAGATTTAATTGGATTTATTAAAAGTGAAGACGAAAATACCAAAGTAAAAATGGGAAATGACTTGATGCTTGATTTCTTTCCCACACAAAAAGTTAGGTTAACAGTTGACAAAGCTGCTGTGATTAAAAATAAAGTAGTCAATCCAAAATATTACGATTCTATTGTACCTTATATTGATTTTGAAATAAAAACGACCACATTGACTAAAAATCGCTTGATTATGTTAGATATTTTAGCTAACAATAATTGGGAAAGACCTATTCACTTTACAGGAGGCAGTTTTGGCGATGATGATTTTATGTGGCTCAAGGATTACTTGCAATTGCAAGGCATGGTCTATAAATTAGTACCTATTAAAACGCCTGTGAAAGAAGACGCTAGTCCTTTAGATATGGGGATGATTGATACCGATAAAATGTATGATATCATTATGAAATGGGATTGGGGCAACTCTAATCACCCAGATATTTATTATGACTCTGAAACCAGAAAAAATTCTATTACTTATCGCTCAAATGCAGGTAGATTAATTGAAGCACTTATTGTAGAAGGAAAAAAAGATAAGGCTTTAAAGGTCATTGACCTTTTAGTGGAAAAATTACCTCTAGAATATTATGAACATTATAGTACCATTGACCCTTTTATTATTGGTTATTATGAAGTTGGTCAACCAGAAAAAGCAAGAAAATTAGCAGATAAACTAATTAAAAAGTATAGCAATGAAATAGCCTATTATCAGGCGCAAGATTTAGATTTTCAAAATGTACAATTCTATGAAATTGCAAGAAGTCTGAGTTATTTTAAAAATGTGGTTAATATTTTTAAAGGTGCGGAGGACCAACCTTATTACAACAAATACAAACAAATATATAAACAAAAATACCGCGCATTTTCGCCAAGACTTGGTCTAAAAGATGCTGGTTTAAAAGAAGATATTTAATTGATGATGACGCTCTCTCGTTCGCTGATCTTTGTTTTTCTCATATTACTGATTGATCAATGGTCTAAAGTTTATATAAAAACCAACTTTTATTTATATGAAAGCTACAAGGTTTTTGGTCAAGAATGGTTTCAAATCTATTTTATAGAAAATGAAGGTATGGCTTGGGGTACAAAATTACCAGGCGATTATGGCAAATTGGCACTCACCATCTTTAGAATAATTGCTGTATTTGGCATCAGCTTTTGGCTATTTGACAGCATCAAGAAAAAAGCTTCTCAATTGTTGATTTTTGCTGTTTGTTTAATCCTAGCTGGAGCTATTGGCAATATTGTTGATTCGGTCTTCTATGGCTTAATTTTTGATCATAGTGAAGGCCAAGTAGCCACACTTTTTTCAGACAAACCCTATGGCGAAATTTTCTATGGCAAAGTTGTTGACATGTTCTATTTTCCACTCTTTGAGTTTACTTGGCCCGATTGGATGCCTTATTTAGCAGGTAAACCATTTAGGTTTTTTAATGCCATTTTTAATGTAGCAGATTTTGTTATTTCTACTGGCATAGGGATATTGCTTGTTTTTAACAAAAGGGTTTTTAAAAACTGATGAACATTAAGGCATTAAGTAAATTAAGAAGAAACTTAACTATCTTAATTTCTTAATGGTTGTTTTTAAACATTAAGCATTAAGAAAAAACCTTAAATCTCTTAATTTCTTAATGTTAAAAAATCTAGCCCAACCAATAAACCAGTAAAACAGCTGGAATAAAATAGATGGCGATTGTCCTTGCGCCGTCATAATCTTTGGCTAAGCGCTGACCTAAAAGCAAAAACAACAAGGTGACACAAGACAAAACACCAGCATAATAGCCATAGGTAGTGACTTTGCTAAAAATGATTTGCCAAGCACCAATAACAGTCAATAAGCCAGTCGCTAATTCTAAAATCAAAATCAATCCTAAAGACAAGGGCACCATATTTTTTATCGGTGTTTTAGAAAAATGTCCCTTTAGCCATTCCAAATTGTCTTTCCAATAAAACAATTTATCATAGGCCGACTGAATGAAAGTAATCGCCAAAAAAGCCAAAATAAATAAGGAAGCTGTGTTGTTCATATGTACTATTTTTTATGGATTAAACGGGTTAATTGTATAGACAAATCGGAAAAAATGATTTTAGCATTGGCATTGCGTTCAATATGATAGCGGGCATCATTTAACTTTTCAAAAATATCAATAATGTTGTTACCATTCACAAAAGGTGCAAAATTTTCTAATTTAAAACCATTGTCATCAGGTAAATAATAAACCAAAGCTTTCGCCTGATAATTGGTCAGCAAAGCTTGACGAAACATCTCAACACAAAAATCAATAAAAAGTTTTTGTTTTTCTCTGCCCAAGGTGGCTATTTGTTCAGACCAACTCAAAATTTCTTGTATAACTGCCGGATTTTTTTTAGCTTTAAAAGCCGCACGCACCCATTGAATAAAATAAGCTTCAAAGTTGTCATCAGCTGATATTTCTGTAGCTATTTTTATGGCTTTATTCAAATTGCCTTGTGATTGAAAAGCTATTTTTTTGGCCTCAATGTCTGTTAAACGATGATGAGCAACCAGATATCCAGACACTTGTTCTGCTGATAATGCACTAAATTTAATCGTTTGACAACGTGACTTAATGGTTTGAATAATGTCTTCCTCATTCTCCGTAATCATCAAAATCAAAGATTGGGCGGGTGGTTCTTCAATTATTTTGAGTAGTTTATTGGCTGTTGCAATATTCATTTTATCAGCCATCCAAACTATTAGGATTTTATAGCCGCCTTCATATGATTTCAATGACATTTGTTTTAAAACATCTTGTGCATCATCAACTCTTATTTCACCTTGTTTATTATCCACGCCCAAAGCTGAATACCAATCCATCAAGGAGGGATATTTGTTTTCCTTTAATAAATCAACCCATTGTGATAGAAAATCTGCACTTTTTGGCTTAGTTTTTATTTTATCCGTGGTCACTGTCGGAAAAATAAAATGAATATCAGGGTGGTTAAATTTATCAAACTTCAAATTACAAGCCGTTTCCGCATCGTTTTCACCACCAGTATTTTGACACATCACAAGTTGTGCATACGCCAAAGCCATTGCCAAAGTGCCAGAACCTTCGGGCCCACAAAATAACTGCGCGTGAGGCACCCTGCCTTCATTGGCGCTATAAATCAAATGTTTTTTGATGTGATCTTGAGCAATTATATCTTTAAAAAGCATATCAATTATTAAGCAAACAAATATAAGATTATTTTGCAATCCTGATCAAATATTTTTATGGTCAAGGTATCATTATTTTTTACAAAGTACACAAATCTGAGGTTTAAATTCTTCAAAAAAATTATAATACTATTGAAAATATGCCTAATACGACATCCATTTTACAACAAAAAAATTCCTAAATTTGAAATTTCAAAATCAATCTTATGTCAAACCAAAAAAGACTTTTTCTCTTAGACGCTTTTGCCCTTATTTTTAGAGGCTATTATGCCTTTATAAAGAATCCGCGCATCAACTCAAAAGGGCTTAATACGTCAGCCGTTTTAGGTTTTATGAACTCCCTTCTAGACGTTATCCGCAGAGAAAAACCAGACCACTTGGCCGTTGCTTTTGATAAAGGCGGTAGTGATTTTAGAAATGAGATCTTTCCAACCTATAAAGCCAACAGAGACGAAACCCCTGAAGCGATTTCGACTGCTATACCTTATATTAAAGAACTGCTGAAAGCGATGCATATTCCTATTATCGAAAAAGCTGGTTTTGAAGCAGATGATCTCATTGGTACTTTAGCCAAACAGGCAGAAAAAGAAAATTACAAAGTCTTTATGGTCACTCCAGATAAAGATTTTGCGCAGTTGGTTTCAGAAAACATCTTCATATATAAACCCGCACGTAGTGGCAACGACATAGAAATATGGGGTGTGGAAGAAGTAAAAAAGAATTTTGAAATTGATGACCCACTGCAAGTGATAGACTTTTTAGGAATGAAAGGCGATGCTGTGGATAATATTCCTGGCTTGCCCGGCGTTGGTGATGTAACCGCGAAAAAACTATTAAAAGAATTTGGATCGATCGAAAATTTGATCGCTAATACCCATTTACTCAAAGGCACGATTAAGGACAAAATTGAAGCAAATGCGGCTCAAGGTCTTTTGTCCAAAAAACTAGCGACTATTATTCTTGATTGTCCGGTTACATTTGATGAAAAAGACTATGAGCTCTCGCAGCCCGATTTTGATAAAGTTACAACACTTTTTGAAGAACTTGAATTTAGACAAATGCGTATGCAATTCGATAAAATTTTTAATTTATCAACTGCTATGCCAGAATCTCAACCAATTAAAACCCCATCAAAAAACGCACAACCCATATTTGATTTATTTAGTGACCATCAGGAATCGCAGGATTTATCAATGGGGAGCAATTATAACAACTTATCCAATACGCCTCATCACTATCAAGTGGTTTCGCAAGGCCTCGGCTTCGACCTTTTTCTCAAAACACTTTTGGTTCAAAAATCAGTTTGTTTTGATACCGAAACAACCTCACTCAAAACTTTAGATGCAGAACTTGTTGGCATCGCTTTTAGTTGGGAAAATCATAAGGGTTTTTATTTGCCAATTTCCGAAAATAAAGAAGAGGCGCAAAATATTTTAAATCAGCTCAAGCCTTTTTTTGAAAATGAAAAGATAGAAAAGGTTGGGCAAAACATGAAATATGATATTAAAATATTGTTTAATTATGGTATACATATTAAAGGCCCTAAGTTTGACACCATGATTGCCCATTATCTTATCAATCCAGATATGCGGCACAATATGGATGTTTTGTCAGAAACCTATCTTAACTATAGCCCAAAATCTATTGAAGAATTGATTGGAAAAAAAGGAAAGGGTCAAAAAAGTATGCGCGATGTTTCAATGGAAGAAATTAAGGAATATGCAGTAGAAGATGCCGATATTACATGGCAACTTAAGGCGCATTTTGAAACGATATTAAATGAAACCCAAACTAAAAAAATATTTGATGAATTAGAAATGCCTTTGGTAGAGGTTTTAGCCCACATGGAATATGAAGGCATCAATCTAGATGTTGACTTTCTAAAATCTTTAAGCCAAGATTTAACTAATGACATCAAAAGTTTAGAATTTAAAATTTATGAAGCCGCAGGCCACTCTTTTAATATAGGTTCGCCAAAACAACTCGGAGATATTCTTTTTGAAGAATTAAAAATTGGGGGTTCTAAACCTAAAAAAACCAAAACAGGTCAATATGCCACTGGTGAAGAAATTTTATCATATTTGGTTAAATCTCATCCTATCGTCCAAGACATTTTGGACTATAGACAACTTATCAAACTTCAGAACACTTATGTTGAAGCCTTGCCAAATCAAGTCAATTCAAAAACCAAAAGAGTACATACAGATTATATGCAAACCGTTGCTGCCACTGGTCGATTGAGTTCTAATAATCCCAATTTGCAAAACATTCCAATTAGAACAGAAAGAGGAAGACAAATTAGAAAAGCATTTATCGCTAAAAACAATGACTATATTTTGTTAGCGGCTGACTATTCTCAAATAGAGTTAAGAATAATTGCCGCGTTAAGTCATGAGGATAACATGATTGAAGCCTTCAAAAACAATGAAGATATTCATAGAAGTACCGCTTCAAAGGTTTTCAATCTGCCCTTAGATGATGTAAGCAAAGAACAACGAAGCCACGCCAAAACAGTAAATTTCGGTATTATTTATGGTGTGTCTGCCTTTGGATTAAGCAATCAAACGTCTTTAACCAGAATTGAAAGCGCGCAATTGATTGAACAATACTATCAAACCTATCCAAAGTTAAAACAATATATTCAAGATCAAATCAATTTTGCTAGACAGCATGGCTATGTTCAAACCATTTTAGGTCGAAGACGCTATTTGCCAGATATTCATTCTGCCAATGCTGTTGTAAGAGGACAAGCAGAACGCAATGCTGTAAACGCCCCCATTCAAGGTAGTGCTGCGGATATTATAAAAATAGCCATGATAAAAATTAATCAAGCATTAGAAGAAAAACAAATGCAGTCAAAGATGCTTCTTCAAGTGCATGATGAACTCGTTTTTGATGCATACAAACCTGAATTAGACCAATTAAAAGCACTGGTGACAGATTGTATGCAAAGCGCTTTTTCTTTAGAAGTTCCACTAATTGTTGACTTAGGTGAGGGCATTAATTGGCTTGAAGCCCATTAGTGTCCATTTGAAAAGGTAAATAATTAAAAATAAACATAACTAAAATTATTACAAATTAATCTTTTAACCATATTATTTTCATTTATATGGTTTGTATTTTTATATAAGAATTTTTTATGTCTTATTTTTAAGATATTTTTATGTTTATATTATTATTTTTTTTAAGTTTGTTGATTGATTTAAAAATCACAAAAAATTCTAACTTTAAATTCATATAAAAAATGAAAAAACTATTTTTTTTGATGCTATTTTTTTTGATGGCTTTCGGTTACTCTCAAGAATACAATTTGCCACCAGGCACTGTATTAACAGGCGATGTTAAAATTATTGACTATTCATTTAAGCTAGAAAACATCGAAAAGCACACTAATATTGCTTATAAAACAGATTATCTTCATGAATTTTCTTCTGCGGAACTTCTGGAAATGAAAAATCAAAGCCCACAGTCCTATAATTACTATATGTCAGCGGTAAAGTACTTCGAATCGTTATCCGAAACGGTCAAAAAACTTTACAGTATAGATGAGCTTTGGCATATCTATAAATTTGATCAAGCCCTAAAAGATAAACTTTCAACTTATTAAACTAACTTAAACCTTAATAACAATGAGAAAAATATTTTTTTATCTCGCTTGTTTATTGATGACTTCTATCGCTTGGGGACAAGACTTCCCGATGGATTTAGGCAACAATGGACAAACCTTTAATACCTGTTCAGGTAATTTTTATGATAGTGGTGGCGTTGCTAATCCCTATACAAATAACGAAGATCGAACCATAACTTTTTGCCCTACAGCAGCAGGTCAGTTGATTAATATTGCGTTTTCTTCCTTTAATGTGCAAGGCACCACTGGTGCTTGTACTGATTTACTTGAGTATTGGTTTGCACCAACGCCTGGAGCCAATGGCACAGGCACACCACTTTGTGGCAACCTCGGAGCATTTAATTTAGCCTCTACAAGTGTAGATGGTTGCATCTCCTTTAGATTTTTCTCGGACGCATCTATAACGAGAGTTGGTTGGGCAGGTGTCATTTCCTGTACAACTGCTCCTGCATGTGCGCAACCAACAGGCTTAACAGTAACTGGTATTACTGCAACTGGCGCTAATGTTGCTTGGACACAACCTAACGGTGCAGCTGCAGCAACCCAATGGCAAATCTTTGTTGGGCCTCCAGGAGGTCCTGCACCAGTCAATAATCCAACTACAACACCTGTTTCAAATCCGCATACCTTGACTGGTTTAACTGGTTTAACGGCATACTGCGTTTATGTAAGAGCCATTTGTGCAAACGGCAATGGTTTTAGTGAATGGACTGGCCCACAGTGTTTCACTACTGGTGTTCCTCCGCTAGGTTGTGGCGGTATCTTTACTGATACTGGTGGCGTAGCAGGGATTTATGGCCCTAATGAAAATGGCATAACAACTATATGTCCTGATACACCTGGACAAGTGGTACAGGTGAATTTTACCGCATTTCAAACAGAAACAAGCTGGGACAGATTATATGTTTATAATGGTAGTACAATTGCTTCGCCGCTTATACCAAGCACTAATGGCGGGGGATCTGGGCCATGTAACACTGTACCTGGTGGTTGGTGGAATAATCAACTTTTAAATCAAACCATTGTTTCTACGAGTCCAGATGGTTGTTTAACATTTAGATTTTGTAGCGATGGCAGTGTTCAACAAGCGGGTTGGGTGGCTACAGTTGCTTGTATTCCAGGGCCAGCTTGTGCAAATCCTTCTAATATAACGGTAACTGCGATAACACATAATTCCGCTCAAATAGCTTGGACAGAAAATGGTGTACCACCTTCTACTCAGTGGGAAGTTATAATTGTTCCAACTGGTTCACCAGCACCTTCTAACGCGGCAGCAATTGGCACTGGAACAGTTACTTCCTTAAATCCTTTTCCAGCAACAAATCTATCGGGCTTAACGACCTATCAAGTATATGTAAGAGCCATATGTGCAGGTGGAGCAACAACCAGTTTTTGGGGTGGTCCACAAAGTTTTGTAACGCCAGCTGCGCCGCTAGGCTGTGGTGTTACTTTTACTGATTCTGGAGGTCCAGGGGGAAATTATAGCGGAAATGAAAACATTACATACACCATCTGTCCACCAGTTGGTTCTAATCAATTGGTTCAAGTTACCTTTAATGTGTTTAATACAGAAGCTAATTGGGATAGACTGTATGTTTATAATAGTAATACCATTGGCGTAAACCAAATAACAACTATACCTGGTGTAGTTGATGTGCCAAATGGTGGTGGATTTGGTGCAGGATGTAATACTGTTACAGGTGGTTTTTGGGGCACGCAATTGCAAGGCCAAACCATAACAGCGACCAATAATTCAGGTTGTTTAGTTTTTAGATTTTGTAGTGATGGCAGTGTTAATTTAGCAGGTTGGTCAGCTGCAATTACTTGTATCCCTGCGCCTGGCTGTTTAGCCCCATCAGGTTTAACCGTTGCAAATATTACTAATAATTCAGCTACTTTAAGCTGGTCAGACAATGGTGTACCACCTTCAACACAATGGGAATATATTCTTCAGGCAGCTAATCTAGCACCTCCTTCTAATGCTACGGCGGTTAACCCAGCAAATATTGTTACTTCATCATCGCAATTAGCAAGTAATTTAGTCAACTGTCAATTGTATCGTTTTTATGTTAGAGCTATATGTGCAAATGGAAATGGCAATAGCTTTTGGACAGCTTCGCAAGGTTTTGGCACCCCAGCAGTAAATGACAATTGTGCCAATGCCGTAACGGTTCCCGTTAATGCAGATGCTTCATGTGCAGTTACTATTCCTGGTTGTTTAACTGGTGCTACAGCATCAACTCAACCTAACGCATGTCCAGGGACAGCCGATGATGATGTTTGGTTTAGCTTTACGGCCAGTGGATCATCTCACATTATAAGTTTGTTAAACATAGTTGGTTCAACAACTGATTTGGCATTTGGTATATACTCTGGCGCATGTACTGGATTAACACAAGTGCAATGTAGCGCAGCTAATTCTGGTGTTATTAATGGCTTAACCGCAGGTACAACCTACTTTATCAGAGTATATAGTGAAACTGCGACACCTGGGCAAAGTGTAAATTTTGATGTTTGTGTCGGAACTATCCCTTCATGTTCAAGTGCAGTACCTTTTTGTACAGATACTGGTGTAACCTTCAATAACTCTGTAGGTGTTCCAAGTTTAGGACAAATTGGTTGTTTGTTTACGACACCAAATCCTGCTTGGTTTTTTATGGAAATTGGCACCTCTGGAAATCTTCACCTAAATATCGCGCAACAAACTCCAGGCGGTGTCGGTTTAGATGTTGATTATGTGGTTTGGGGGCCTTTTGCTTCAAATGCAGCGGCATGTGCAGCAATCCCCGCTAACCCTTTACCTGATGGCGATCCACCAGGATTACCTGCACTACACGGCTGTAGTTATTCTATTGCACCAGTAGAGTATGTTTATATTCCAAATGTGGTTGCTGGCCAAGTTTATGTCGTTTTAATTACAAATTTTAGTAACCAAGCGGGTACGATTACATTCAATAATATCAACGGTACAGGAACTGCGACTACCGACTGTACTATTGTTTGTCCAGATGTAACAGTAGGCCCTGATGTTATCTTATGTGATGCAACCCAGCATACTGTTACTGCTGTTACAACCACAACCCCTACTACCTATCAGTGGTTTTTTAATAATACGCTCATTCCGGGTGCAAACACTAATCAAGGAACATTTACTGTTTCTGGAACTTATAAGTGTGTTGTTACCAAAGCTGGTTGTCCAGACGAAGAAGATGAAATGGTTTTGACATTTAACACATCACAAACACCAATCTTTGATGCGGTTGGCCCTTTTTGTTCAGGTGCAACTATAGCAGCTTTACCAACTACATCTAATAATGGTATTGCCGGTACTTGGTCTCCCGCAATCAACAACTCTGCAACAACAACTTATACCTTTACACCAACTGCGGGTCAATGTGCAACAACCACAACTTTACAAATTGTTATAAATAATTGTACTTTTAGTGGCTATGCTTCTGCCGTTTGGATTGATGATTGTACCAATCAAGCCAATGCTGATGGTGAGTTTTATAATATATCAGGAACAGGTACTGACATCATTAATCAAACACCTGATAGAGATTTTAATACTAGAAACTATGGTACATTCGCATCAAACTCTTCGCAATTATTGCTCAGAGGAGGCGAAGTAAAAACAATCAAAAATAATGGCGTTTCAAATGTATGTACGCCCAAATTATTATATCGCGTTTATCAAACAGGATCTCCAAATGGCGTTTTCCAACCAGTAGGCGGGTGGGACATTGCATTCCGCGCGAATTGTGATACAGGCTTAGGTAATTTCTCACCGTTCTCAAATGCACCATGTAATAATCCGGGTCAACAAATATGGCAGTGTGTGACGCAAGCTGGATGTAATCCATCAGTTGATTTAACAGCATTTCCTGCGGGCAATTATACTTTAGAAGTGTATTTTGAAGTGCCGGGAAGCGCAACTACGAATAACCAATGCAATGAGTTGTTCTTAATCAATAATGGTGGTAGCAATTATACAGCTACGTTTACAATTATAGATGCACCTTTAGTTGCAACAACTCCAGCAACATGTTCAGCTCCTGGAACAGCGAATGTGTCAAACTATAATCCTTTATTAACCTATTCTTCAACTCCTCCAGGAATAACTGTAGGTGCTGGCGGTTTGGTAACTGGTTTTACTTGCGGAACTTCTTATACGATAACCGCTACTATATTAAATAGTTGTACAGCTACCTCAACCAGCTTTGTTGTCCCTTGTCAATTGCCAACCCCTGCTGCGCCAGTTGTTACAACAACTCCAGCTAGTTGTAGTGCTAATGGAACAGCTACTATAACTAATTATAATAGTGCTTGGACTTATACCTTTAACCCTTTGGGTCCAACTGTTGGTTCTTCTGGTTTGATTAGTGGTTTAGTTTGTGGTAATAATTATACTGTTACAGTAACTAATGGCAGTAATTGTACTTCGGCAGTGACGCCACTAGGAATTGCTTGTCAATTGCCAACACCTGCCGTGCCAACGGTTTCAACAACTGCTGCTACTTGTAGTGCGCCAGGCAGTGCAACAGTTTCAAATTACGATGCAACCTTAACTTACAGCTCTACACCTGCTGGAATAACTGTAGCTGCTGGTGGCGTAATCAGCGGTTTTATTTGTGGAACACCATATACGATTACAGCTACAAATGGTTCAACATGTTTTGCTACATCAAGTAGTTTTACTATTGAATGTCAATTGCCGACAATTAGTCCAATTTTCACGCAAGTTGCACCTATTTGTGCAGGAGCAGCCCTTAGTGCTTTACCTGGTACATCAAACAATGGGGTAACGGGTACTTGGTCGCCGGCCATGGATAATCAAGCCACAACGACTTATACCTTTACGCCAACTGCAGGTTTGTGTGCCACCACACAAACGATGACCATTGTGGTTAATCCAAATGTTGTGCCTGCCTTTACGCAAGTTGCACCGATTTGTTTAGGAGCAACCCTTAGCGCTTTGCCGCCTGTATCAAATAATGGGGTAACGGGTACTTGGTCGCCTGCTTTGAATAATCAAGCCACAACGACTTATACCTTTACGCCAACTGCTGGTTTGTGTGCTACCACACAAACGATGACCATTGTGGTTAATCCAAATGTGGTGCCTGCCTTTACGCAAGTTGCACCGATTTGTGCAGGAGCAACCCTTAGCGCTTTGCCGCCTGTATCAAATAATGGGGTAACGGGTACTTGGTCGCCTGCCTTGAATAATCAAGCCACAACGACTTATACCTTTACGCCAACTGCAGGCCAGTGTGCTACCACCACCACCATGAGTATTACGGTTATTCCAAATAATACAGTAAGCATTGCTTCATCAGAACCAATAGCATGTATTAATGCCGATACTATTTCCATCACCCATACAACCACTGGAGCTACTGGTATTGGCGTACCAACTGGTTTACCAACAGGAGTAACTGCTTCATGGAGCAATGGTACCATAACAATTAGTGGTGTTTCAACACAAGCAGGTACATTTAATTATTCAATTCCTTTAATTGGTGGTTGTGGAAACATTAACGCAACAGGTCTTATCGCTGTTGGTCAATGTCAAATACCTCAAGGTATTTCTCCAAACAATGACGGTAAGAATGACACTTGGGATCTTGAATTCTTAAACGCCAGACGAGTTGAAATATTCAATCGTTATGGTATGCAAGTGTATAGCAGAGATAATTATAGAAAAGAATTTGGCGGCATTTCCAATGACAGTCAAGTATTACCAGATGGTACTTATTTCTATATCATTTCTCTGGCAAACGAAAACAAATCTGGTTGGTTATATATCAACCGTGAAAGAAAGTAAACAACAATCAACACGCCTTGAGTCATTGAGGCGTGTTTATTTATCATTTTAACATTATCATTTATGAAATCGCCATTAACAATAAGTTTGCGTAAGCAAACCCCCGCTGAATATAAAGCGATTACATATGACCAATTTAAAAACATATAATTATCTACATATGAAAAGCATATTTTTAAAACTTACTTTGGTTTTCTTTGGTGTTATGGTTTATGCGCAGCAAGACCCGCACTATACACAATACATGTATAACATGAACGTTATAAA
>Ga0208222_1000309_pt1 | contig 14113 bp, 12 predicted proteins | sample LakMenEpi13Sep09_FD_150694 | JGI IMG/M metagenome (GOLD analysis project Ga0208222, IMG submission 150694) | Freshwater microbial communities from Lake Mendota, WI - 13SEP2009 deep hole epilimnion (SPAdes) | ecosystem: Environmental > Aquatic > Freshwater > Lentic | place: Lake Mendota, Madison...
CATTGATAAAGCATCTACCGCTTTCACTGAACTCTGTCATAAGCAAGGAATGAAGGGTGAGTGTAAGATGACTTTCTCTATTAAGGAGACAACGCAGGGGTCTAGTAAAAAGACTTATCATTATGAAGGTAGGCGCGTTAAGCTCTCTCCAGCGGTAGTTCTTAAAATTAAGGACAAGAAGACTGGTAAAACGAAGGAAGTTGTCAAAAAATACAGAAATGTAATTAAGGCTCTTGGTTCAGAATAATTTATTATGGATTTTTAGAATAATATATTCTAAAAAAAGATTATATTATAATTTATGAACAATCTATATTTAGGAAACAACGAAAATAATATTAATTCAAATAACAATAACAATAATATTAATTCAAATAACAATAATATTAATCCAAACAATCGCGTAAATGCTTCTAAAAAAAGGTTCTGTATTGTAGATTATCCAGTCAAGGGTCAAAATACGGGTGTTTATACTGGAACCAGTAAAATCGTAGTAGCTAACAAAATTTTTAATAAATTAGTAAAAGAATTTAATTATTATGATAATGAAATGGGTACTAAGTATTTGCTATTTTACATGATGGATATAGACTCCAAAAAAATGGATGGTTATATTGGAACGATAATTGTATTGGATAGTCCGATGGTTGTTGAAAGAAATGGGAATCAAATTGAAATAACTCATCGGAATGTTGTTACAAGATATACAAAAGATATGGAAGAAATTTTTGTATAATAATAATCAAAAATTACAGCGACCGAAAAGAAAAATGAGAAATCAAAAGGTGTTAACACCTTTTGATTATTCTTATAAAAGCATTTGCTTTTATAAGAACAAAATAAATGGCTCAAAGAAAATAATATTATATATATTAGTTGAGAAGAACAGATAAAAAGACTACGTCTTTTTATCTCTTTCGTCATAAAAACGTAGTTTTTATGACTGAACCTATATTTATTACTAAGCCTTTTCTTGCATTAGGGGTAATATTTTTAGTGGTTTAAAATTATAATCTTCTATGATACTCCGCTACTTAAAACCGTATAAAACCGTATAATCAGATTAAAAAATTGGATGTGGTAGATGGGTCTTGGAATCATCCTCATTCTCTCTGGATATTACGATTTTGTTTTTTTGGTTTTTAATGACGTAAGCGAATACGCCATGCCTTAATATATTTCTATATCAAGACACGATTTTTATTGATAATAAACTTTTTAACAATATATTTCGAGCTCCATTATAATCTCTATTCATATTTATTTTACATTTTTCTGTCTCATTTTCTTTTCGGTCGGTGTAATTCTTATTATCAAAAAAAATTTTTTTTTGATAATAATATAATATGACAATATTATTAAAACCGACATCTCCAGAAGCAATCGGAACTGATAATGTTGATTCAACCAAAGCATCAACAGCTCTTGTTGCATCTTCGACAAGTGGAATCAATAGTTTTGTTAGTGCACCTTCAATAATTGTTCCACCATCTGTAAGTGATTGGGAAATTCCCGGAAATGTTCGAGGAGGAATGAAGAACAAGTATATAGTTTTAGCAAATAAAAAGGTATATACGATTAATGCGTCAGGAGCTCTTAGCGCTTTAAAAAAAGTATGCTCTACTATACAACTAAAATCAGGGAAACTAAAAGTTCAAAAAGTTAATCCAAATCGTAAGACAATTATTCACGAATATAAGGTCCGAACTATTAAAAATGGAAAATTGGAAATTATAAAATTATTGTAAATGTGTGATTTCTTCGTTCATTTCCATCAATCTCCGGAAGTCATACTCCGGTAAATTATAGACCTTTCTACTAACAGCTATATAACTGTCAGTTGAACCAATCAATTCAGTTTTGTCTGAATTGACGAGCCTCCTTGTAAAATGGGCGTCAGAGAAATTTCCTGATAACTGACATATCGCATTCAATCGCAGAAAATACTCACAAAATGCGGACAACTTACAGATGTCTCCGAATGGGTTTTGAAGGTAATCTCCATCGAGTCCCGAAACGACCACGACCTTATTCTCATTTTCGACCAACTCCCGAATGACATCGAAGCTATTCCTGAAAAACTGGATTTCATCAATGACAATAACATCCGCATCTTGAATGAGATCGTAGTGAGTCGTCAAAAGGGAATCCAAGTTTTCCAAAGAGAGTGTCTTTTTCAGGATTTCACGGTTATGCGATGAAATATTTCCTTGGCTATCATATCGTGTATCTCGACTGTAATTAATGACCATTATTTTCTTATTAATAGATTGATATTGGCGCGTAATACGAATAAGTTCCGTGGTTTTTCCAGAAAACATAGGTCCCGTTATTACGTGAAGAAGACCACATTCTTTTTCTAAATAGGCCTCTCTTGAAACAGTTTTAGTCTTTCCGTCGATAGTTTTCGAAAAAATACCCTTAGAGCTATCACATTTAATTGAACAGAGTCCCGTAAGTTTGTATGCGGAATCACATTTTGGAATCAAATTCATAACATTCGGATAATATTCGCGGTTGCTATTTGCGTCCAATCCGGCGCAAATGATGATTTTTCCATATTTATTACAAAGGAGCTGGATGGCCCCAATTGAATCTTGGAAAAAATGAAGGTTATCAACTGCGATTACATCAGCCAGAAGAACAGATTCTTCATCAATTGATTCCGTCAAAAATTCCATAAAAAATGGCCGATATTTATTCAGAACATTATCCTTTTGTGATTCATCGATTTTCGGAAGGACGACGACGACTGATTTATTCATAATCAAGTAGCGGTTCATTTTTCTTTGTAATTCATTTGTCTTTCCTGAATTTGCGGGTCCAAAAATAAGTGTAATTGTTCCTTCTTGACAATTCATAATATATTAATAGCTAATTTATTTTAAGCATTTTTACTTTCATTTTTTCCAAAATGGTTTAAAGAAATTGGACAACTTATGGAATAATGGAATTAGAAAATGAGAGTCAGATTACGCAAAAGAGGAGGGGACGGAAACCGAAGGCGAAGGAGGTTGAAGAAGAAGTCGCTCCTAAAAAGAGGGGACGTCGTCCGAAAGATAAGAGTTTTACGGTTATTAACACATATAAGGAGGATGTTCCTGAAATAGAGGATGATAATATTATTCTTCATTTACCAGTGGAAGCTAATATAACTGTGGAAAATGACGATAAAATAGATACAAGTGGAATTCTTCAATATGACCCAAATTTGAAGGAACCTGCTCCTTATGAGCCTATGAATTCAATGATTAGTGATTTTGCTCTGATTTTAGACAAGAATCGGGTTGAAGAAGTTCAATCTGAAAATGATGTAAGTGAAAGTGATAGTGTCCCAAAATTGGAAACAGATGAGGTTTATGTTCGGGATATTGGATTCGAAGAGTCATCGAAGAACAATTTCAAGGTTTTAAAGAAGGCGAAAATATTAATGATTGTTTCTTCGGAAGAAACTAAGAAAGAATGGGACCTATCGACGGATTGTTGTTGCTTTAATTGCACCGAGCGTTTTGAGACGGTCCCAATCGGAATTCCGGTTCGATATTATAGGGGACGTTTTTATTGTAGGGATGTGTTTTGCTCATTCAATTGCGCGGGGCGTTTTATTTTTATGAGTCATGACATTCGGGGTCAATCAAAGAAATGGGAATACTATTCATTACTTTGTTTAATGGCGTCGAAGTTTAACATGGAGATGTGTCAAAATGAGACAGATAAATATAAGATTCGTTTAGCAGATGACCCTAGACTACTTAAAAAATTTGGGGGTCCATATACGATTGATAAATATAGGGAGAACTTTTATGTGGTTGATACGACGCATACGCTAATGTATCCACCATTTGCGTCGATGTATCCTCAGACGGAAGTTGCGCAATATGTAAATGTTCATCGCCAGAAGGCGCATATGTTAAATAATGATTTGAAGTATAATGATTATAAGCAGACACTTACAGATTTGAGGTTAAGACGGGAAAAACCGATTATTCAGAAAAAGAACACACTTGAAGAATACATGTCGCTTACAATCAAATAAAAAAATATTATTTATGTTTATGGGAAAACGTTTTTTCGAAGATGTAGATGAAAAGACATTTCAATATATAAAACGTTGTAAAAATGACAATGGTTTCGTCGATTGTCATAAATTATTTAGAAATATTAGTATTGGAGATACAATCGTATTTAGTTGTAAAAATAATAAGATTGAGGCGCATTTAAAGAAGGTTAATATTTACAAGTCTTTAAATGAAATGTTAGATACTACAAATATTAAAACGATTGAATATAATGGGGGTAATCCATTTGAATTTTTGGAAATTATAAATAACAAATCACGGAAAAGATTTCGTGTTTATGATGTAGATTATTATGAAGAAAAAATAGATGAAAATAATAACAGATCTAAACGAAATGTTCCAAAAGAAATATCAAATATGATTGAGTCAATAATTAAAAAAGATGATGACTGGGATGACGAATATGATTAGTTTCCACCATCTTTATATTCGAATACTTGTTTATCAAACTCTTGAACATCTTGAATAACTTCATTTCTTTTTAGCTTTTCACGTGTTTTGAAATTAAATAATTTCATCTTTTTAATTTTTGGAAATATTTTTTCAATCGTACTTATTTTAGAAACCTCTAAATGTTCAAATATATATCCGTTCGATATTTTTCCAAGTTCTATCAAGAAATAAATCGCAATTAATACAATTATTATTATTGAATATAAAAAGTTATGCTTATAATATATCATTTTATATATTATAAAGAAAATAAAGAAATATTATTGTTGTGCGCAAGATGGAACATGTGTCGATTCTGCTATATTTTCTTCATCTTCGCTTTCATTTTCACATTTATCAAGAATGTTTATTTCGGCAGGGTCAAGTTGCTTGAAATCGACTGTATTATGTTTTACACAAATTTTATCAAGTAAAGCACTAAATTCTTTCTCATACTCTTTTGGAATTTCATCTGGGAGCTCGAGCTCGAAATTAACAATAAAATCGGCTCCATTGATTCCATATCCACTTAATACATAAGATGAATGAGTGTCAATATTGAATGGATATACAAGGTGTAGTTGCTTGTCTCCAAAATATTTGATGCTTCGTTCAACTCCGAAATAATATTCTTTTAATGAAATTGGAAATGTAATCTCTAAATTGTTGTTTTGACCACGAACAAAATCATACTTCTTCTTTTGAGGGCTGGATGATTCGCTTGATTGATAAGATGATTCTTCATCTGCTCCATCTTCATCTGCTCCATCTTCATCTGCGCAATCTTCATCTTCTTCCCCATCTTCTTCTTTATCTTCTTCGGTATTTTCTTCATCTTCGCTTTCTTCTTCATCTTTATCATCTTCATCTTCATCTTCATCTTCTTCGCTTTCTTCATCTTCGCTTTCTTCATCTTCGCTTTCTTCATCTTCGCTTTCTTCATCGTCTTCATCAATATAAATGAATACTAAATCACCAGTTTTATTATTTGAATCAGTATTTCCTTGATTTTTAAATATTTGATATTCACCAATCATTGCTCCCTTAGGTATAATTATTTCCATATTAACGGATTCTTTTTCTAATTTTTGAACTGGTTCAACTCCATCTTCTAATTCTAAATTAGTGTTAAAAGACATGCGTTCAAATGAAATTTTCTTAACTACTCCAAAATAAGAATCATCTAATGAAATTGGAACATAAACTTTTAAATCTTCTTTCTCTTCATTTTGCTCATCTTCATAATCAGACTCTTCATTTAGTTCAACTTCTTCAACTTCTTCAATTGTGTTAAGTTCTTTATCTTCTTTACTCATTAATAAATAAAAGAAATTAATATAATAATATTTACGAATTATTTTATTTTGTATATTATGGATAAATTAAAACTTTTATCAAATCTGAATAAATCATCTGATTTACAACTATCCAAATGCTTTTGTGGAAATACCCCAGAGCATGAATTAGAAATTAAAAAATATATTAAGGAAAAGAATTTAGTATCAAATGCAAAATCAATTGAATCAAGTCAGGTTCTTATAAAAGAACTTCCAAATAATCCATATTGTTCTTCAATCACCGGAACATATGCGTTTGATTTATCACAGATTTCAAACTTTAATGTTTATTTTTGGACATCTACTGATGATCCAAATTTAAATCCTGCGATTGAAATAATGTTATCAAACCCTCCAAGTTCAGCAGTTGATTGGGAATTAAATCAAAAAACACAATGTCTAAAAGCATTAAATATATTTACAACATTCACTGGAACAACTTCAACCGTTGTAAATAATTATTCTGAATGTGATGCTGTTTGTGTTCTTGCACCATTATCATTTTTAGGATTATGTTATGGTCCATATTATATAAAAACACAACCAACATTTGTTGATAATAAAATTGTTTATTTTATATCGAGTAATTATTTAACTGAGACTAATGTTGATGAGGGAACATTTATGTATAATATTATGATTCACGAGTGGGGTCATGGTTTTGGAATCGCACATCCACATGATAATGGAGCTGGTTCTACTATAATGCCGGGTGTTTTACAAAGTGAACCAGACAAATATCAATCAATTGGAGGTTATATACAAAATAGTGTTTTTAATACTGTTATGACATATAACTGGACCCAATTTTTTCTTCCGGCAGATATAGAAATAAATAATAATTATTGGGGATATCCTGAAACAATTATGCCGTTAGATGCTCTTGCTCTTAGATGGTTATATAATATTGGAGAAGTTCCTGCTCCATATATAAGCGAATATGGTGTCCAATTAATTGATGAAGGATTTAATGATGAAGTATGGCATTCTAGAATGATTGTTGGAAAGAATCAAAATATTACATTTGGTTCAAAATGTGAAGATATCGCATTTTATTTTTCAAATCAGTATTTTACATTTAATAACTTGAATAATCTTAGATACGAATATATTCGAAATCTTCCACTTTCGACTTCATTTTATACAAAAGATATCGATTCTACAATTTCAGTATTAAATTTAAATAATATAATAAATTCATCAATTTTTATTGAAAATCGAGCACTTGCTACAAATCTAACAATTAATTTAATACAAACTACTTCTCTTTATTTGTATATAATGGACTCAGAAGCAAAATATTCAATTACTGGAAATACTGTAATAAGAAATAAAGCTACCGGTAAAAAAATTACTATTAATAATCCAAATATTGTACGAGTTTATATTTATTTTAATGAAACAATGAGAACGCGTAATATCGTTCAAAATGAAATAATTGAAACAAATCATAGATCAGAAATCCAAAAATATTTTAAAAATAATCAATTTGATACTCAAAAAGTATCAACTAAATCAATTCCACCAAGTTCAATTCTTGTAATAGATAATCCGCATAATCCATATTGTTCTTCAATTGCTGGTAGATACACTTTTGATTTAAGTAAGATTTCAAATTTTAATGTTTATTTTTGGACATCAACCGATAACCCAGATCTAAATCAAGCGATTAAAACCGCTTTAACTAGAGAAGTTGCAACTGTAAATGATTGGTCAAATTACCAAAAAATACAAGTTAAAAAATCATTAGATATTTATACAACATTTACAAGCACAACATCAACTGTTGTAAATGATTATGATAATTGTGATATTGTATGTGTTTTAGCCAGTTCTGAATCTTTTAGGGACGAATGTTTAGGACCATTTTTTTTAAAAGTATTTCCAACACTTGTTGATAATAAAGTTATTTTTTTTACAAACAATAATAATATAAATGACTTAAATATTCAAGAAGGGGGATACGGATATTCAAAATTTATTCAGCAATGGGGTAGTGGATTTGGATTAGAAGATCCAATATTTACAAACCGTAATTCAACACGTATGCCAGCAATATCGTCTTTTATATACAATGGATATCCCTCAATTGGTGGTTATATACAAAATAATGCTTTTAATACAATTATGACATTTAATTTTAATGATTTTTTCATCCCTTCCTCAGTTGATATTTTAACGAATATAATAGGATATCCAGAAACAATTTTACCATTGGACGCTCTTGCTCTCCGTTGGATGTATAATATTCAACAAATTCCTGCTCAATATATAAGCACATATGGAGTTAACTTAATTAATCCGACATCTGAACAACAAGGCCAATCCGCAATGATTGTCGGAAAAAATCAGACAATTACATTCGGTAGTAATAACGACGCAGTTAATTTCTATCTGACAAATCAATGGTTTTCATTTTATAATCTTCAACCAATCAAAATCGAATATAATCGCCCAATTAAAAAACAATGGTCATACTATCCAAAAGATTTGGATTCAACTATTTCTACGATAAATTTGAATAATACAGGAGAAGCATTTATATTCCTTGAAAACCGCGCTCTCAAAACAAATCTAACAGTTAATATTATTAATAATTCTGGTCAGGTCCTCAACTTTTATTGTATGGACTGTCAGCAAAATTATTTAATTCGAGGAAATGTATATCGCAACAGAACTACTAACAAGACATTCAGAATTAATAATACAGTGGGTGCAACAGTTAATGTATATTTTAACAAATAATAATCATTTTTAACTCATTAAATAATAATTACAATTATATATTGTAATTATTTTATTTTGTATATTATGGAAGATAAATTAAAACTTTTATCAAATCTGAATAAATCATCGGATTTACAACTATCCAAATGCTTTTGTGGAAATACCCCAGAGCATGAATTAGAAATTAAAAAATATATTAAGGAAAAGAATTTAGTATCAAATAAGAAATCAATCGCATCGAGTAAGGTTCTTATAAAAGAACTTCCGAATAATCCATATTGTTCATCAATCACCGGAAAATATGCGTTTGATTTATCACAGATTTCAAACTTCAATGTTTATTTTTGGAAATCTACGGATAATCCGAGTTTAAATCCTGCGATTGAATATTGGCTAACTGACCTTCCAAGTTCCGCGGTTGATTGGGAATTGAATCAAAAAATACAATGTAAGAAAACATTGGATATATTTACAACATTCACTGGAACAACTTCAACAGTTGTAAATAATTATAATGAATGTGATGCTGTTTGTGTTCTTGCACCATTATCATTTTTAATATTCTGTTATGGGCCATATTATATAAAAAATGAACCAATATTTGTTGATAATAAAATTGTTTATTTTATATCAAGTCAGTATTTAATTGATAATATTAATGAAGGAACATTTATGTATAATGTTATGATTACAGCATGGGGTCTTGGTTTTGGTTTAGCACTTCCATATAATAATATCGCAGATTCAACAATTATGCCGGGTGTTGTAGAAAATGAACCATTAAATTATAAAGGAATTGGAGGTTATATACAAAATAACGCTTTTAATACAATTATGACATCTAATAGAGAGTTTTTTCTTCCATCATCAATATTTGATTTAACAGGATATCCGGAAACAATCATGCCGTTAGATGCTCTTGCTCTTAGATGGTTATATAATATTGGTCAAGTTCCAACTTCTTATATAAATACATATGGAGTCCAATTAATTACTGATACTAAAAAGTCGAAAATGATTGTTGGAAAAAATCAAATAATCGAATTTAGTTCAGACTGTATTGATATTGCATTTTATCTTTCAAATCAATATATGACATTTAACAATTTAAATTATCTTCGATTTGAATATATTCGTAATATTGAAACAAAAAGTTCATTTTATACAAAAGATATTGATGCAACTGTTTCAGTATTAAACTTAAATAATCAAAGTTCTTCTTATATTTTTATTGAGAATCGCTCACTCAAAACAAATTTGACAATTAATTTGAATAAAGAATATATAAAAACACAAATACTTAATTTATATATAATGGACTCTTATTTAAAATATTCAATCAGTGGTAAAAGTATTATTGTTATACGTCATAAACGGTCTGGTAAAACAATAACGATTAATACATTTGGTGTTGAAACGATAATAATGTTTGATGAAAAAACAATAAAATATAATGAAAAAGATAAAAAAATAATAAATAAAAAAGAAGTAAATAAAATTAAATCAAAATCAAGTATTATAGATATTTATAATAATTATTTAAAAATGAATAAATCTAGTAAAGAACAAAAAGTAAATCAAATTAAATCAATTACACCAAATAAAATTATTATAAAAGAACTCCCACATAATCCATACTGTTTATCAATTACAACACCATTTGCGTTGGATTTAAGTAAGATTTCAAATTTTAATATTTATTTTTGGACATCTACAGATAATATAAATTTAAATAATGCAATTAAAATAGAATTAACAAATCCAGTTGTATCTGCTGTTGATTGGGAAATAAATCAAAAAACACAATGTAAGAAAGCATTTGATATTTTTACAACATTTACTGGAACAACATCAACTATAATAAATAATTATTCAGATTCTGATATTGTATGTGTTCTTTATCCGACCGATACAGCGACCGCAGGAACATATCTTTTTATGTTAAAAAATGCACCAGAATTCTTTGATAATAAACTAATTTTATTTGCATCAAGTACAGTAATGAATTCAGAAAATATAAAAGAAGGCGGAGAAATATATTATGAAATGATTCGATCATTTGGTCTATTTTTCGGATTAATCGACATTGATTTTGAGTTTGACGATTTCTATGAATTGAATAATAAAATGCCTGCATATGGAAAAATAACCAATACCTTAGGTTATTTTACTCTTGCTGGTTATATTCAAAATAATATATGTAATACAGTTATGTCAGATAATGATGGTGATTTCTTCTTACCAATAAATCGTAATTATAATACAAATAGTATTGGTTATACTCAATCACTTATGCCATTAGATGCTATTGCTCTCAGATGGTTATATGAAATCGAAGAAATCCCAGAAGAATATATAAATACATATGGAGTTCATACAATTAATCCATCATCTGATAAACTGGGTCAAATAGCAATGATAGCTGGAAAAAATCAAACAATAACATTCGGTAGTAATAACAACTCGATTAATTTCTATCTTACAAATAAATGGTTTAGCTATGACAACCTCCAACCAATCAAAATAGAATATAATCGCCCGATTGAAAAACCATATGGGTTCTATCCAGGAGATTTGGATTCAACAATTTCAATTATTAATTTGGATAATACAGGAGAAGCCTTTATATTCCTTGAAAACCGAGCCCTCATAATAGACCTAACCGTTAATATTTTAAATAATTCTGGTCAGGTCCTTAACTTTTATTGTATGGACTGTAAGCAAAATTATTCAATCCGAGGAAATGTATATCGCAACTTAGATACAAATATTACATTCACTATAAATAATCCTGTTGGAGCAACTGTCAATGTCTATTTTGATAAATAATTCAAATATCATGGCGAATACCAATTCCAACTGGAAAACGAGGACAACCGTCCTTACTAATCTCTTGGAATCGCACCGTAAGTAATTGTCCTAAATACATCTTTTTGAAACTCTTCTTTGCGTTTTCAAATAATTCTCTCCTAAATTCTCGCGAACCTTTTGGTCGCACCTTAAACTTTTCTTTTTTTCCTTCGCTACTAACATAATAACATTCCCAAATAATCGTCCCCGCGTCTTCTCCATTCGCCTCTTCATATCCACAAACTTCGAACTCACCATCCTCAAACTTCTTATACTTCAATAAATCGTTGCTCCGATATCGTAATAAATACGCGCCCAACTTATTCCGCAACATACAGCCCTCATAACCTTTCTGAATAAAAGTCGAATGAAAATCTTCGACTGCTTCTTTATTCTTACAATCATCAGTCTCCACATTCTTCAAATGACTGAACTTTTTCTTTTTGAAAATGGAATCAATGAGTTTCTTCCGGTCTTCATAATCCATTTCCGGATTATCAGCGCAATATAAATCATACACATGGTATTCAATCAATTTCAGCTTAGCCTCCTTTTCAGGGTCCGACTCATCCTCCATTCGAATACATCCTGATAATTCTTCAAATGGTATCTTATCAGTGTATAATTCACCGTCGATATAAATAGAACCGTGCCCAAGCCCATCCGCAACTTCCAAAAACTTTTTAGTCTCTTCAATTAAATGTGGTATCCTCTTAAATTCGAGCCCCGCCCGACTTTTCATAACGGGCGCCTTCTTATTTGAAGTCATACATCGCAATCCATCCAATTTTGGTTGGACAAAGCAAGGGAAAATAATGCTTGATTTTTTCTTCTTCGGGTCGAATTTATTCGCCAACATTGGAAAAACTTTTATTTCAATGTGGTCCGGATCCGTTGAATAACCTTCCTTCTCAATTTTATCATTATATTTCTTTTCTGCTTCTTGAACCGCCTGTTCAAGAACGGTTGTTTCATTCGCTTTCCCGATATTTTTACCGGTTTTTATGATGCGATGACTAACATTCATTTTACCATCGACATATCCATTTTCAGTAATTATTGTCGCTGTTTTGTCGGGATTCATTTTTACTGAAATGAGCCACTTTTTCGTTTTGTCTGTCTTTGATGTTCCATATAATGCTTGGAAACTCTTCATTATTCAAATAATGAAGAGATACTTTTATGCTAAAAAATTATAATGTCCGGAAATATTTAACCCATATCTTATTTGCGTGGGTTTCATCGTCAGTCTTTATAGAATTCTCAATTGCTTCAATGGAATCCCATGGTTTAATCTGTCCAATATAGTGAATAACTTTAATACGCTTAAAATCATACTCTTTTCCTTGGACTTCATCGATGTAATAACCGAAGTTCTTCCGATAAGCTCCAATATGATTATCAAACACGTTATATATATGGGGTAAATGTAGGTCTATTTTAGAAGGCCAGTCGTGGTAATATTGATGTAAGAATGCTTGGTCTCCCTTTCCCTTCTCTTTCTCAATATGCCCAACTTTCGATTTCATATTTTCAAAAACAAGACTATTTGGTTCAATGACTAATAGACCAGAGTTTAGTTGGACCCAATCCTTTTTAATCCACCCCCCCGCATTAACCGCCGACATATTCTTTTTTTCAAATAATTCATCTATATTATGTAATACAACCATATCTGCATCTAAATATACGACTTTATTATATTGGGTCATGTTCCACATGTTTAGTTTGCTATAATTATAATATCGCCTATCTTTTGGATTATCTAAAATTGGATTTTTAATAGGGACTATTTCAATTGTATGAATTTCGTGCTTTTTAAGTGTGTCTAATGTCTCTTGTGATAAAATTGGACTGACTAAAAGAGTGAAGGGATATTTAGGAGATGTGCTCATAAGAGATTTCCATAAAACGAGGGCTCCATTTAAATAACTATCAGTTGTTAAAATACTTATATAACAATATTTCATTTTATAACTTTTAGAGCAAAATTATTTTTTAATTTTTACGTAATAATTTAGAAAATTATATATTTTAATTTTTATGGACGAATCTTCCGAAAATTCAATATCAAGTGAATCTACATTTAATGAAGATTTGGGAAATATCGAGGAAAAAAATGAAATATTGTCAAAAAAATTAGAGAAAAGTATTCAGGATGAGAAGTCCGCAATTAAGAATGAGAAATTTGTAAAAGAAGAGAAAAGTATTCAAAAAGAAAAACCATCTCAAAAACAGCAAAATAAGCCAGTTGAAGCTCAATTTGAAAATTTAATAAAAGCGCGTCAGTTATTAACATTAGAAGATGAAAAAGAATATGAATTAGATAATCCACGAGAGAAGAAAAATTTCAGTTATTTTGGAGCAGTTAAACCAATTGCTGTTGAAAAAAATCTAACCCCATTAAAAGTATATATCTATGGAAACTATCCACATTTTCAGAAATCGACTACTTATTTCATGCTTCGTAAAGCCGGTGTAGAAATGAGTAATAAACTAAATGGTAAATATGATGTTGGAATTTATTGGGACCCACGTATGGATATTAACAAGCAAACCCCCAAACTTAAACAGAATGGTAAGAAAATTAAGTTGATTAATTTGTTTTTAGTTGATACTGCCAAAGGTTTCGTTGCGGAATCATTTGAACAACATTTTGGATATGGATACAAAGTGGACCCGATGACT
>Ga0208222_1000322_pt1 | contig 13881 bp, 15 predicted proteins | sample LakMenEpi13Sep09_FD_150694 | JGI IMG/M metagenome (GOLD analysis project Ga0208222, IMG submission 150694) | Freshwater microbial communities from Lake Mendota, WI - 13SEP2009 deep hole epilimnion (SPAdes) | ecosystem: Environmental > Aquatic > Freshwater > Lentic | place: Lake Mendota, Madison...
GCCCTGGCTGAGCAGGTGGAAGAGCTGAAAGGCGAACTTGCTGCTGCTCAAGAAATCAACCTTGATTCCATGGTTGAAGAGCGCGTGGCTCTCATTGAGAAAGCCAAGCCTGTCCTGGATTCTGCTTATGAATTTGCTGGCAAAACTGCCCGCGAAGTGATGGTTGATTCCATCAAAGCAGTACGTGGTGACGAGCTTGATCTTTCTGAGAAGAGCGATGACTACGTGCAGGCAATGTTCGACACTCTTTCTGAGGGTCGTTCTGACTCTGCCACCACCGATGAGCTGCGTAAAGCCGTAGCTTCCATTGCTTCTCCTGTTTCTGCACCCTCTGCCTATATGGATATGCTGCAGAATGCATGGAAGAAGCCCCTTTCCATCTCCAAGGAGGCTAAGTAATCATGGCCGTAACTTTCTCTGCTTCGGGCACTGCCTCCGCTGGTGGCGTGCAACAGAGCTATGCTCTGGAGCACACTGCACTGCTGGAAGGTCAACTGTCTGACATTCGCGACAACACCATCGGCACCTACATCAACGAAACTGGCGCTGTGCTGCCTTTCGGTAATGTGGTTGTCTACAACACCGCTGGCACTGCTGCAAACTCTGCTGCTACCATCTCTGGCGCTTCTGACACCGTTCAGGGTATCAACGTTCTCACTTACGTTGATGAAACCGCTCTTGATTCCAACAACCGTCCTGGTGTGAAGAATCAGCAAGTGCTGAACGTGGCCAACGAAGGTGCAGTGGCTGTCTATGTGACTGGCGCCGTTTCGCCCACTTCGCCTGTGCGCGTGCTGTATTCCGCTAGCGGCACTGGCAAGGCTGGTCAATTCTCGCATGCTTTTGCTTCTGGTAAAACCGTTCGCCTCGCTGGCGCACGTTTCCTGAGCACCACCACTTCCAGCGGCATTGCAATTCTGGAGCTGAATGGCCCCAGCTTTACTCTTTCCGCTGATTCTTGATAGGAGGCCCTAACAATGTCTGAATTCCGTATGGATGACGCGGGTCTGTTCCTTGAGCGTCAGCTTGAGTACATCCGCCCCCAAGTGTTTGAAGTGCAGTATGCGGATATTAAGTATCCGACCATTCTGCCTGTCACTAGTGAAGCTGGCCCTGGCGCTCAGACCTTCACCTATCGCATCATGGACTCCACTGGCGAGTTCAAGCTGATTGCTGATGCTGCTGACGATCTGCCCCGCGCTGACATCAGCCAAGTTGAGAAGAGCATCAACATCCGCTCCTTCGGTGGTTCCTTCGGTTACACCGTGCAGGAACTGCGTGCCGCTCAGATGGCCAACATCGCTCTGGAGCAGCGTCGTGCTGCTGCCGTGCGTCGTGCCTATGAGGAGAAGGTGGAAGAAGTGGCTCTGTTCGGTGAAAGCACCGTTGGCCTGTCTGGTTTCTTCAACAACTCCACTGTGGACGTTGTTGCTGCTGATAAGTGGTTCACCGATAGTGGTACCACTGCTCAGGAAATGCTTGAACTGTTGAACTATGGCGTGAGCGCCATTATCAACGCCTCCAAGATGAAGGAGCAGCCCGACACTATCCTCATGGCTTATGAGGACTACAACAAGGTGAGCACCACCCGCAACTCCGACAGCTCGGACGTGACTGTGCTGGAATACTTCCTGCGCACCAATCCCTACATCCGTAACGTTGAGCCCATCAACCAACTGGATGCTGGTAATAGCGTGCTGAATACCAACCGCATGGTTGTGTACAAGCGTGATCCTGAGAAGGTGCAACTGCACATTCCTCAGCCCCTGGAACTCTTCCCGCCCCAACAGCGTGGTCTTGAGTTCATTGTTCCCGCTCATGCTCGCGTGGGTGGTGTGGCTCTGTACTATCCCAAGAGCGTTATCTACGTTCAAGCTTCGGCCTGAGGATAGTTAGTCAAGCGAGGGACGTTAAGCTATGGACAATTGTTTCTTTTGAACAATGCTCATTGCTTATCGTCCCGAACTTGAAAACCCGCCCCGTGAAGGCGGGTTTGGCATTATTACGCAAACTGGCATGATTCAACTCACGCCTGGTCTTAATCAAGATATTCCAGAGCATCAATGGAAGGTGGCTCGTGAGAATAGGGCGGTTAAACGCCTTATGAACATTGGAGCCATCGAGGAAGTGCGTGAGCAAATCATGGTGGAAGATATTCCACAAGATGTGCAAACGCTTTCTCAAATGCCAATGGTGGAAGCCATCCGCATGATCGAACTCATTCATGATCCCGATCAGTTGAATGGATGGAAGAAGATTGAAGGCCGTGTAAGGGTGCGTAATGCCATTAATAAGCGCATTGAAAACATTCGCATTGGGAAAGCCTGATCATGGCCGTCACTTATGCGAGTTTTCTTGAGCGGTTTCCTGAATTTACTCCCCATCCATCGGGGATTGTAAATGGTGCCATCTCTGAAGCCACTTACGATGCATCGCAAGATGTATTTGGGGAACAAACTGATAGGGCCGTGAAATTCCTCGCTGCTCATATTATTGCCATTCAGCTTGCGCAGATGGGCATTCAAATTGGTGCTACTGACGGCAAGGTGTATGGCGAGGGGCTAGATGCCACTCAATACGGTCAAGAGTTCAAGCGCATGCTGAATCTTCTTCCTTCTTCTTCTGTTGGTTTCGTTGTATGAGCAATTTCCTGGAGCCACTTGCCAATTCCACGCTGGTATGGTCAGTGGCTTCGGGCTATGCGCTTGATAGCGAAACTGGAAATTATGTGGCTGTTGCAACGGGCATTACTTACTATGCATCGTTAAGACAAAAACGCAATCCTCAGTACGATTATTTGCTTGGTGCAGACCAGACTGCCGTCTATATGGAAGGTCGTCTTACTTCTCCGCTTACGCTATCTGGCGTGACACCTGGAGATTCTGCTCAAGCAATTATCAATGGGAGAGAAGGGCGCTTTGAGCTGTTGCCAAACGAGGAGATTGCTATTCATTATTGGCAGTTCCTCGGCACACCAATTAGGGGAATTTTTAGACTAATTGGCAAAGGAAGCGTTGATAATGCTTGATTCGATCAGGCTTTCCTCCGCTTAATCATTCTTTCCATTGCTGAGGATCTTCTCATGCTTTACCATCCTACGGAGCTGGTGAAGAGTCAAGACGTGATTGTGCGTGTTGGCTCGATCAACGGAACTTCACGTCCTGTGATCACCCAGAGCGGCGCTACCTTCACCGTGAGCGGCGCTCCCACCCTTTATACCCTGCAAGCCGCTACTACGGCTTCTGTTGCCTTTAACGATGGCAACCAAGAATTCTATCTGCTGGGCGGCGGCGGTTTCGCTGATAGCGTGATCGTTACCAGCCAAGCCACTGCTTCTGTCACTTCCTACTTCCAAAAGGACGTTGATGGCACTGTGTTCCTGCCCAATAGTTTTGATGAAGCGTTCCAGGTGATTACCGCCTCGCGCTATGACAAAAACCACGAAGTGTACGTGGAAATTAACAAGCAGCTTGGCGCTTCTGGCACGACTTATTATTATGATCGCGTGGCCTTTACTGCTTGCGTGATGAACTACAACGAGAGCTATCCTGCTGATAACCTCGTGGAATGCACCTTCGATTTGATTAGCCGTGGCCGCATTGGCATCCACCAGAATGCCTCTGAAACTGGTTCGATCATTCCTTCTGCTCCTAATAGCTGATTCATCTTTCCATAGATCTTTGCTAGCCTTCCCTTATGGGGAGGCTATTTTATTGTGAACATTGCGCAACTTCGGGAAACGGTCACTGAACTACTTTCTGCATCGCCTAATTTAATTGGCACTTATACGCTGCCTAATAATGCCACGCTTCCCGCCGTGTACGTTGTAGGGAGGCAGGGCGTTCCGAATGAGTGGAAAGTAAAAGGACTGGAAGTGACAATTGAAGAATTTGCCTCCATTTCTCCTAGGGCAATGGTTGGGAAAGTGCAAAACAATAAGCAATGGACTGTCGTACTAGTTGATTACACAACCAGTTCCAATGCCTTGCAAGCTGCGGCAACACGAATGGCAAGACGGTTCCCCGATGCCCAATTCTCATTTCGCCCTGAATCAGACGTGATTTATGGACAATATCGCATTAGAATTCCAGACACGGAATTACTAAACATTTATCCTGCATCGTGAAAGTTTTAAAAAGCAGTTGCGAGAAAATCTGGCTGTTTGATGCAGAAGTGGATGATATATCAATCAAGGCTGGCCTAGCCTGCTTTCTTTCTCAATGCCCAGCCTTTGCAGTTTTTATTTACAAGGATAAAAAAATTGAGGCTTGCTTGCCTTTAAAGGCAATTAATAGTGGAGTGCCGTTGCGAATTGCCAATGCTAGACTCTTTCTGCAATAGAGAAGATCATGAGCAAGTATTCGAGCATTTTTCTGCTTAGCGACGCAGAGTACGAGAATATTGGCGATTGCCTAAGGCTCCGCAAGTTTGGCAGTTGGCTTGCGGAAGAAGCGTGGAAACGCGAAGAGCAGGGACAGAAACGAGCGCAGTTCACTTTGCGAGCCATTGCATTGGCAAAGAAAATTGCCATTGAAAAAGAAGTAGATCAAGACGAAGCGTTTGCAATGCTTCAAGGAAACAATGAGGGGGAAAGTATTTTGTCGGAGTATTCAGAAGAGGCTATGGCATTAATGAGTAGTATGCCCTCTGCACGGGAGCAATTTGGTGAGTTAATTACTATCTTTTTCCGCAATCGTGGTGAAATTCTTAGCGGCAAGAAATGGACGGCCACTGATGATTGGACCATTGAAGACACGCAGAAACTTCCACAAGCATGGCTAGAGCAAGTGGAAGCTTTTATGGCTATTGAAGATGGGGGGCAAGAAAGTGATAAAGAACAAGAGTCAGAGGAGGAAGGAAGAAAAAACTAATAGAGCGGCTTGCAAAGCAAGCCGACGAAGCTATTGATAATGCCACTGATTGGACGGAAATATATTGCCAAATAGCTTCATTGCAACTAGCCGATCCATTATTTCAAGCAGGTAATTTCGCCCGTCTTCCCGTCAAGTTGATTGCGGATGTTCTTGAAAAAAGCTATAAAACTTTGCAAGCAAGAACAAATGCGGCAAGTGTTAGCACTGCGAAGTTAGCAATGGTTGTGATGGGAGCACTAGGGGCAAAGGGCAGCAAGGTAAAGTTGGACCAATTTTTGCCTTACGAGCTTGATGATGGCATGTCTTCATTGAAGCCATCAACAAAAGAAGCGCTTGAGTGGGCCTTAAAAAATGAGAAGCTGCCAGCCGCAATTGTAGGCATGATTGGCGCTGAACTTAGTTGAAAATGTTAGATTGGAGCTATTATGGCTTAATTAATAATGGCCTATCAGCTTCGCTTTGAGAGTAATGCATTTCGAGCTGATAGCGCAATTGGCAGACTTCTTGATGGATTATCTGCATTGTCAAGAAACGCAAGGCGGTTCGCTGGTGCGCAAATAACTGAATATGAAGGAAACGAGCTTCGTCAACTAAGGGGCATTAACGGTCGCACTTTTGAAAGAGCAATGGATTGGGCTGATGCCGATTTTGACCAGCAAATGACAAGCGAAAAATGGGACTGGCCAAATGAAACGCGAAGAAAGAATGGACAAGTAGTTAATAGCCCTAGGGACATTATTGATACTGGCGCATTGCTGCAAAGTAAACGAAGGGAGCAGATTGGTAATTCAGTTGTTGAATTTATTTGGGATGATGAAGTGGCAGAAGGCGTACATGACGGCATGGTTAGCAAATCCAATAAGCGGCTGCCAGCTCGCCCTTGGACCGAGCCCACTTTAGACGAAATTGAAGGGATTATTGAAAGTATGCTTCGTCAAGGAGGGCGCCGCTGATGGCACGTTATACGATTGATTTTACGACTAATGCCAGCAGAATTATTCGTGAAATTGAAGAGGTCAATAGAAAAGTAGCTCAAGTAGCTCGCACTGGCAAAAGCGTAAAAATCACGCTTGATGCTGCTCCTTTACAGGCGGATTTGAATGCAACATTTAGGCAGTTAGATAAGCAGATAGAAAACATGCAACGCAAGCTTTCTCGCTTGCAAATTGGATCAGGGGCTTTTCGTTCTACTGCTGCTAGTTTGGGTTTTAGAGAAGGCCAAAGAGAGCGCGGTCAGCTTGCTGCTGAGCCATTGCGCCTTCGCGGGCAAGCGCAATCTTTTGACGAAGCAAGCCTTGTCCGTCTAAACAAAGAGTTGCAAGCAGCTCGAATTGAAGCTTCGCAATTGGCGCCGAATACGGCGCCTTGGATTGATTTGCAAAGGCAAATTGGACAAATCAATTCCCAGCTCAAAGCGACAGATCGCCTCGCTGAAAGCATTCAAATGCAAGAAAGCCTAGGCGCATTTGCGCCTGGCAGTTTAAATGCTCTTGAAGCAAAACTTATTGTATTGCGTAATAGAGCTAGAGAAATTGCTCCTGATACTACAGAGTGGAAGCAGCTTAATAAGGAGATTGTCAGTGTAGAAGGAGGCATTGAAAAACAAACTCGTCGCCCTCTTACTGGTGGACAACGCCTAGGAGCCGCTGGTGGTGCTTTCTTATATGGCGGAGGTTTAGGAGGCGGCGTTGGCAGTGCCGTTGGCGGCATTGCTGGCGGTTTAATGGGAGGCGTTCCTGGAGCATTTGCAGGCGCTGCTTTTGGTCAGCTAGCAGATAATCTTGGCACAATGGCTGCAGGCGTAACAAACACCGCTGCGACCATTCAACAATTGCAACGTGGACTCGCTCTCGCTTCCATTGACGCTGCCGATTTTGCTGAGGCGCAAAAAGCAATCGCAGAAAGTAGTAATACCCTCGTGGTCCCCATTGAACGGGTGTATCGTCAATTCACTCAATTGAGGGTTAATACCAAACAGTACGGACTAAGTGTTCAAGAAACTCAGCAAATTTTAGAAGGTGTTGTATTGGCCGTATCTTCCGTTGGTGGCTCCATGGAAGATGTTGATGGTGCCATGCGAGCAGTGGTGCAAATCTTCAGCAAGGGCAGCGTACAAGCAGAAGAGCTTCGCGGTCAATTAGGAGAAAGATTCCCTGGGGCCGTGGTTAAGTTTGCGCAAGCAAACAAAATGAGCTTTGATGAGCTGCAAGGCGCACTTGAGCAAGGCAAGGTAACAGTTGGCGATTTTGTTGATTTCGCTAAAAAGAATTACGAAGACTATGCAAAGTTTTCAGAGAGATTAGCGACTGGTCCTGAATTTGCTGGGCGTCGCCTTGAGAAGGCGATGAATGACATGCAGATTGCTATTGGATCTGCGTTAGGGCCAGCGGGCGCAGTATTTCAAGATTTCTTTGCTGAAACGATTTCTGGTTTTAGCAACTGGGCGAATCAAAACAAAGAATTTATTGCGCAGTATCTTAGAGACTGGGCCGTTCTGGCAACGGATTTTGCCAGAATTGTTGGAAGTATTTTGAAAGTTGCTGTGCAAGTTAGCACAGCAATTACAAGGGCATTCAGTGGCGCTATTAGGGAGATAAGGCGTTTGCTTGGCATGGTTGGAGTGGCTGAGATAAAGGCTGAGCTTGACAAAGTAAATGCTCAAATTGCTGCTGGTCAAACTGGAGGAAGAAGGAGAGGTGCCGCGCAGAGCCCACTAGAGACGAGGCGTCAGCAGCTTCAGGCTCAATTTGCTGCTGCTGGTGGCCAAGCTGCTCTTGACGCCGCTTCCGCTCCTGGCGGAAAGGATTTTACTTTTGGCGGGCCAGGGGCAGGCATGAGCTTAGATGCCGCTGGAGGCAAAGGAAAAAAAGCGAAGAAGGCAAAAGAGCTTAAGGATTTCGCGGAAGACGAAACAAAAGTGCTTAGGGAGCGCCTTGCTCTCCAGAAAACACTTGTAGACGCACAGTCAGATCTTACTTCCTCTCAGAAAGAACTAGCAAAAGCAGAGTTAGACTATGAATATGGCCTCGACATTGTTGAGGCTCAGTATCAAGCCGCAATTAAAACACTAGGGGAGTACAAGGAGGCTCAGCGTGGCACTGCTCAAGCCTCAATGCAAAATGCTGCTGTATTGGCGAGAGAAAATGTCACAGCAGAATACCGAAAAGCCCTACTAGGAGATCTTATCGGACGATCTGATACCTTTGAAAACAAAACCAATGAATTAAAAGATAGCATCGCCGCTTTAACGGTGGGGCAAGAAAATCTTTCCGAGTCAGAAAAAATTGAGGCGCAAATTAAACGCGAAACGACAGGACTCACAGAAAAACAGTTAAAAATTGTTGGTCCCTACATTGAAAAACTTAGGCAACAGGCACAAGCTGTTCAGGTTTTATCAGAGGAAGAAGCGCGACTAAAAGAAAACCTAGAGAAAACGAAAAATCTTAGAGAAGCGCAAACTGGACTTGGTTTAATTGGAGGGGGCTTGCAAGCTGGCTTCACAGGAGAAGCTTCCAGCGTGTTTGAACAAGCAATGGCACGATATGGAGACAGAGACTATGCCACTCAGCTTGCTAACGTTGAAACGACAGCAATGCAGCTTCGTAGTGTTTTTGAAGGGCTACAAGGTGCCATTCAAGGAGTTAGTTCTGCTTTTGCTAATGTTTTGACTGAAGGCATAGTAAATATGATTAGCGGCACTGCCACCGCAAAAGAAGTGTTTGCCAATTTCTTACAAAGTGTTGGTCAATCATTGTCTCAAGCTGCTTCACAAATGATCTCCACTTATATCGCCATTGGCATTGCAAAAATGTTTGCGGGACTCGGAGGAGGCGGTGGAGCAGACATGTCAAAATTTGGCATTACAGAAGGCACTCTTGCTCCTATGCGGCAATATACAGATGCGGCTGGGAATATGGCCCCGAATTTTGCAGGTTTTGCAAATGGTGGCATTGCTTCTGGCGGTTTCCGTGCCTTCGCTAATGGTGGCGTTGTCTCTGGTCCCACTCTCGGTCTTGTAGGCGAAGGCAAGTACAACGAAGCCATTGTTCCTCTTCCCGATGGCAAGAGCATTCCCGTGCAAATGCGTGGTCAGTCTTCTCGTGACTTGCTCTCAGACAACGCCCGTCAACAATCTTCTTCTCCTGTGCTCTCCATGAGCTTCCAAACCACTAAATTTGGCGACAGGGAATACGTGGATGTGGCACAGCTACAAGCGGCAATGGCTGAAACCCGTAAAATGGCTGCTCGTGACGGTGCCAATCGTGGGGCTTCGCTAGCCTTAGACAAGCTTCAGAATTCTCCTTCTGCTCGTCGTAAAGTGGGCATGCGTTAATCATGGCAGACTTTCCTTCTAACGTTTCTCCCGCCCGCAAAGTGGATGACATCAAGGCGAATGATGCCATTCGCCCCACGTCTCGTCGTTTTACGATGGGCGTCTATCCAGTGAAAGCTTATACAAGCTTGTCTGGTAAAACTGTTCGCAGAAGTTTTGGCAATAAAGCATCGGGCTATACGCTTGAACTAACGTTCGAAAACGTAGATGAAGGAGTGCTTAATACTATTTTTGATCACTACCATGGTCAATATGGCTCCACCGAAGGATTTCGCATACCAAGGGAATTGTTTTCTGGCTACAAAAAAGATGCAACGTTCGATAACTTTCGCACTATTCCCAATGTGCAATGGTTTTATGCTGATTCCCCACAAGTAGAAAGCACAGTGTTAGCACTAAGCACTATTTCCATTACTTTCATTGGAGACTTGGTATGACGACCATTCGCGCGGCTCAATTTTTTGAGCTAATCATGTACGACAGTAATGGAAACAAGACTAGTACAAATTACTATCAAAACTATTTTATTGGTGAAACAAAGCAGGTTCCAGGAAGTAATGTAAGGTATACTTTTGCTCCATTTCGCATTGAAGGAACTGTAGCCAATATTGGCGGAGACAATGCAATGATGCAGCTTTTGCTGCCAAATGATGCATTTGCTATGCGTATTGTGGAACAAGGTAATGGAAACAGGCTCAGTCGTCTCACCTTGACCACTTACTGGCTCAATGCCATTAATGCATTCACAGGCGCATCATATAGAGAGCAGTATATTGGCATTGGCTCTGCCTTTTCGGACACTACCATTGAACTGCGATTTAGAAGCTCAATGGATAGCGTGGGAGGACAGTTTCCTCGTGCTACATTCTCCCGCAGCTTGGTTGGACCATTGCCGACAAGTGCAGAAATTTCACTGCGATGAGCTTTGTTTGTTTCAATGATTTAATTGGTCTTCCGTATCAATGGGGGAAGAAGCCCAATGAAGGGGCCACTGATTGTTTACAGCTAATGAGCGAAGCAAGAAGAAGGCTTGGTCTTTATGACTATTCGCAAGATTTCGAATGGATATATGAGAAATGGGAGGAAGAGAAATTTCCTGGTGCAATGATTGCAAGATGGATGAAAGAAAATGCAGATCAGTGCGATGCTCGCATTGGGGCAATGGGCTATTTATGTGGCAACACTGGAGGACTGGCCTTGGGCACAGTTGTTGATGATGATGGTTTTCTTTTCATCTCAGCAGGGGAGAAAGTTGTAAGGGCGAAGTTGTATAATTTGCCTAGAATACGTCTTTATTGGGGCAAGAAGGATGGCGGGGAATAGTTCTAATGATCGCCCGCTGCTTCCTTATGAACATGGTTTAATTGAAGCTCTTGGCGTAACGAAGCAAGAATATCTGGATTTTGTTTGTGCGAAGCAAGAATATATTGATGCGAAACAAGGCACTGTTTTTGACATTAGGAATGAGCCTGCTGGCACCATTGCTTTAGTCCTTACAATTATCGGCACTATCTTGCAAGTGGCAGCAGCATTGCTTGCTCCACAGCCAGAACAGCCGAGAGGACAGGGACGTAACACTAGAGAGCAGCGTGCAGTGCCGCGTTTTGGCTTCAATGGTGTTCAAGAAGTGTCTCGCTATGGAGAACCAGTGGGACTTGTCTACACCAACACGGATCAAAATCGTAATGGTGGCGTCAGGCTTTCCACTTTGCTTTTGTGGAGCGCCGTATTGAGCTATGGCGGCTCACAATTCATGCAGCTCATGCTTTCCATTGGGGCGTCCACTGTTGAAGAGATCAAGCCTGAGCGCACTGCAGTGGGTCAGCTTCCTTTTGATCAAGTGGTAAGGAGCAAGGCATGGCTGTACTTTAGTGATAATGGCCCCACTACTTACCAGGATTTCACTCCCATTGGAGACATTTCTGTCAATGCCTTCAAAGAAGATCCTACGTGGTATGGCAACTCTGCAAATGTTACAACTGCTGCATTGTCCCATGCTAAGGCTAACAAGAAAGGCTTTAGCCAATCTTATGCTCCAACCACTAGCAACACTTGCAGCATCACTGGCATTGTTCCCATTCGCCCAAAAGCAATTGAACTAAAAGGCAATGGAGGACGAGATCCCAGTGATTTTGTTCCCATTTCAATTAGTGGCACTCAAGGATATTGGGAGGGCACAAATAATCGACCAAATTTTCCAAAGGATGGAGAAATTGTTGTCACCATTGCTAGTACTACTAGCAACAGCTTAAAAGGGGCAGACGGTCGCGAAGCCATTGAAAGCATCTTGAGGAATGCAGCGGCAGTATTTGATGATGGGTCTTTGTATAAACTTGGCGGGGCTATTTTTAGGGCAAAGAAAGTAGCTTACACAGACGATGGGCGCGGAGAAATTGAATTTAGTTCTCTTAAGGCCACGTTAGTTTGTGAAACGTCAGGGCCGATGCCAAGCATTGGTTACAACGAAGCGTGGAATGGCGAGGACGAAGGGCAAGACAGGGTGAAGTATCAGGAGCAGATTTCAGAGAAAGAGCAGACTATTGTCCTTCTAAATCAGCAAATAGCAGATATTGAGGAAGATCTAGAAGTAAGCTTTTTTTATGATCAGAAGCAAAAGAAGCAATTAAGAGAAAAGCGTAATTCGCTGCGTAAGAAGACAGTGACTCTCCAGAAGGAGATAGACGCATTGGAGCAATTAATAGAGAATAGTCCCATCTTGTACAGCAGTGTCCTAGAACGCAATGGCACAAAATGTTTGGCCCGAATTGATCAGGCCGCTTATTCTTCAGTGACAAAATGCGAAGCAATTGAGCTTTCGCTAAAGCTTCAGCTCTTCAGGCAGGTCAATGGTCGCCAAAGGAAATATGGCACTGACGAAGACGACTATGGTTACAAGAATGGAGAGAATGGTCAACAACCTCGCACTGCAATGTTCACTTGTGAATATGCATTAGACAACGATCAATACAAGACCATTCCTTATGTGTTTTGCATTAGAGGATCTGTTCAGCAAGATATTTTCACTTATTTCCGCTTTATTAAGCAAGGGGGTGGTACGGCTGAGTGGAAGATTCGCTTAACTCCCGTGACGGATCCAGAGGCGGAAGCTGGTTGTAGAGGAATTAACTTCGTTGGCTACGCTTACGTTAACGCCAACAGCAGAAAGCGTCAACTAAACAGCAGCAATGCTCCTGGTGTAAATGATATTGTCGTTGAATTTAATGGCTTTATCACCACTCCATTTAGTGCATGGCCTCCATTGAATAAAGGGCCTAAGGAGTCGATGGAATGGGAGCTGTTTAATTACGACGTGCGCACGCAAACAAGGTATTCCTATGAGCAAGCGCCAGAACTTACAATTGCTGCAGTTAATGAGCAATTGAAAGACAATTGGAGCGATTACAACGCATCACTGTATCGAGGCTTGTCTACGCTGGCAGTGCATGCTTTTGCAGGACGTGGATTTCAAGATTTGCGGGACGTAACAGTATGGGTGGAAAAGGGCAAGAAGGTAAGAGCGCTTTCTGGCAATGCTAATAGTTATGCTTCTGCTGCTCAAGTGGATGCTTTTGTTGCATCGCCCAAGGCTAGATCGTCTAGCTATGCACCAGAAATCTTCATTGATACTGTTTTAGACAAAGACAATGGCATTGGTCAATATGCTCGCATTGAATCCATCAACATGCCACGTCTTGCAGAAGCCCAAGCTTTTTGTCAGCGCAATAAGCTCTTCATGGACGGAGCAATTATTGACCCTCAATCATGGCGTGAATTCTGGGCGCAAGCTTCTGCGTTTAGCTTGTTAGAGCTTGCCACGATTGGAGGACAAACTACTCTTGTGCCTTCTGTACCAGCCGATGGAAATGGAAGAATTTTATCAGACAGACCACTTCCTATTTCCACATTGTTCAACCAAGGCAATATTCTTGAAGGATCTTATAAGGAAGAATTTGTGGATTACGGAGCATCCACGCAAGATGTGATTGTCACGGCTATTTACAGGGATTCGGAAAGCGATGAATATTTTCCTCGCAATGAAAGCGTTACATTGAGGCTCAAGAGCGCGAACGAAGCATTGTGCATTCGTGAAACTCTCGATTTATCTCAATTTGTTACCACGCGAAACCAGGCAGTATACGTGGCAAGGCTTATGTGTCTCATGCGTAATTTATCAAGAAAAGCGTATGAACTTCAAACACTGCCTTCCGAGGCTTCCATTGCTCCTGGCTCTTATGTGTATATTGACATTGGCCAGGAAACGTGGGACGATTTACATACTGGCAGCATTTTAGCTGGAGGAGAACTTAATCTTCCCATTGGCGGAGAGCTTCCAGAGAAAGCTGGTGGTAGTCTTTATGACTTCTTCCTTTATAACGGCAAGCAGAATACATTCAATAAGCAGAATGTACTTGTTCAAAATGGCATTGCTAGCGCATTAGCTCAGTATGAGGGCTATCTATTTGCAGTGGGGAGAAAGTCTTCTAAACTTTCAAAGCGTTCAGCAAGAGTGATTGATGTGGAGATGGATGAGGAGGGAATAGTCACTGTAAAAGCAGTAGAGCATCCTACTGACAGCAATGGCATTTCTCTCATTGCAAAACGCATTGGAGACGCAAGTCAATTCGTTGAAGAGTGATTGTTATGATTAGAATGAGCGTATAAGCTTCTATCTTC
>Ga0208222_1000327_pt1 | contig 13810 bp, 6 predicted proteins | sample LakMenEpi13Sep09_FD_150694 | JGI IMG/M metagenome (GOLD analysis project Ga0208222, IMG submission 150694) | Freshwater microbial communities from Lake Mendota, WI - 13SEP2009 deep hole epilimnion (SPAdes) | ecosystem: Environmental > Aquatic > Freshwater > Lentic | place: Lake Mendota, Madison...
ATACCAGTCGCATAGAAAAAATTACGAAATGAAGTCATATCAAATTTGTCTGCTCCATCATAAGGAAATTCCATATCGTGTTTGTTCCCATCCAACAAATACTTCAATCCCTCGCATTCTTTCCGTCTTTCAATCAATTTTTTACCAGTAATCGTCGCATCTGGATTACCAGTTAGTCCAATTATCGCCGAAATCATCTGACACGGGCTCCCCAATGATAAGCTCCCGAAGTTAGCAGAAGGCCACCCAATTATTCCACGAATACTCTGTGATAATATATGGTTCTCCTTATCGGGTTCAATCTCGTTATTCATTGAACCTGTAATAGGCCACTTACCGCGTCGCTCTACATCTCCATGTATTATTGAAATGGCCTCAGTCTCCTTCGAATAATTATCCGGAAATAAACCACCTCCATTACTACCAACACCTTCAACTAATTTATAAGACCCTAATCGTTCATAATCACGATTCTTGTTTTTATAATATAATGTATATTGCTTCCGAGCTTTTTCTAAATTATCACTGTATTTTTTAATGATGTAAAACTTTTTCAACTGTTCATTAAAAGAATCAACCGTATTTAAATCTTTCTCCAACATTTGAATATTATACCGCGTCATTCTTTTGCGATTTATATTTGATATAAAACTGGTTGGGTCCTCCTGTGGAATGATATGGGATACAACATCTATCATACTTAATACACTAACCGCATTCGGAGATTTTAATAATTCTACTGGTATATAATTTGTCATCTATTATAATATAATATTTATTATTTTTTAGAAAATGAATCCAAAAAATAAATTTAATTAAGTGTGTCTCCGAATACTAAACCAAGCAAAATAAGTTGTTCGCGGGATATATATTTCGCAAATGATTCAATACGTTTATTGTTTATATTATTACCTAACATAAGCTTTGAATTATTACTAACTTTTACTTTTGATTTAAATTCAATTACTGGGTCTCGTTGGTTCATATAAGAAATATGTTTTAATGAAGGTTCAAGCTGACTTTTCGCAAGTGATGGAATCGTATTTATTGGTGTCTGAATATGTAATTTAAAAAAACTGTCATCGACATCAATACGCGTTGGCATTGAAAATAATAAATTATAAGCCCAAGAACGAAAAGCAGACGCGTGTAATACAAAATGTTTTTGAATCTTATATAATTGAAATGACGTTTCTGGATTTCTTGAAGAAACGAAAGTATCAGGTCTTCCCCTACCGGAAGGAACATAGTAATTATCTTTGACTATATCATGTAATTGATTAACTGTCGAACCCTGTATAAATAGCGGCTCTAATATCTTTTTCTTTTTATTTCTGGAACCAGTTTTAGTATATTCATAATGTAATTCACCGTTTAATAATTTTCTATATGTAGTATCTCTACTAAGGTCAGTAACCGGTTTTATAAACATATTATCTGGTGAATATATTTCATCGCCATTATGGTCTCTATAAATTACTACATCTTTTTTTAATATCTCACTATATGATTTAACTGAATGTGTGCTTTTAGCCATTGAAAAAATATCAACTAAGTAAATTTCTCCATCCATTAAAACGTATGTATATAAACGATAATATATTCCGTGTATTTCTGTTGTTCTATCGCGGAATGATTTTTCCATAGATACCCACCAATCTTCGGAACCACTATTTTGGTCTTTTAATTGAATAGAATTCAATTTATTAAATGTTTCGAATGTTTTTTTTGTATTTTGTTTAGAATTCTTTGATAAACTGAATCCAGAATCTTCTAATAATTTCTTTTTAGCTTGTTCATTTTCAGTGTAATATGTTTTATTCAAATAATATAATCTATAAACAAAATTACGAAGACGCGAAATTGAATACATGAAAATAATATAATTTTTTATTGTTGGGTGTGTTTTTGCGATTAATATGACATGTAATAAATTAATTAAGCAATCTACTTTATAACTGAATTTACGCATTTCTTGTTGTATTTTTATTTCATCCGGAATTAATACTCGCCCACTTTCCAAAGGTCCCAAATGACGCCTTTGAACAATATTGGAAATTGATGTTTTAGCTCTTACATTAATGCGCTTACTTTTCTTTTCGATTGCGAGATGTTCATCAATAATTTTTTTAGCAATTGTGTTCGAATTTTCAAAAAAAGAAAAAAATACTTTTTGTAATAACTTATTTTTAGAACCTAAATCAATTTTTGGGTCCGCTAATACAGGACGAACATCTTTGTATGTTTCAATTACCTTCTTTTTAATTTCATTCTTATCATTGCTTGTTATTTGAGATAATGATTGGTTTATTTCACTAACTACTTCATCACTCAATTTTTCATTTGATTTCTCACGCCACAATAATAATAATCTGTATGTCATCCATGAATAGTGGGTTGATTTATCATCTTGAAATGTAAAAGGTATTCCACCAAATGAAGCCTTTGTTATACTATAATCTAGTTTAGGGAAAACATTTGGTTGTGCTATATTATGAGGTCCAAATCCATTATTTAATACAATATTACCTGTTAATCTACGAAGTGTTTCATGAAATTTAGATGTATTCAAATGTGTAAAATCATGATTACCATTATTTGAAAAAAAATCAATTATGCTATGATTAAATGTAAAAAATTCGCTGGGATATACAGTTTGTAAATTCCAATTGCCAATACCAAGCCCTGGTGCACCATTTTTTGCATCGCGTTGACGAGCAACATTTGCTCCGAAAAATAAATTAAGGATATTTTGTTCATTTTCTGTAAAACTAGCTGGTGCTGCTCCGTTTGTTATTGGTTTTCCTAAACATAACGTATTATTTCTCAAAAAATTGACTAATTCATCAATATTTTTTATTAAATTTGTACATCCATCAATATATTTATCAAAATAACTCGCGTTAAATGATGAAATATTTGTTGAATTAACTACTTTCAATTGTTTGTCTATACCTTTTTTAATTTCTTGTAAGTCGGAATTTATAAAATGATTAATACAAGCTTTAATATTGTTAAAAAAATGTATCATTAGTTTAATTGTATTTGATATGACTGAACAAAACAAGAATATTTCACCGATTTGTTCAATATTCAATGGATTTGTAAGACCTGTAAAATTAGCGCCATCACCTCCAAAATCGAGAGTTTTATTATTATTATGATAGAAAATACCTAAATGATATATACCATATAGTTTCGCACGTATATCATCATTAATTTTTGTAGCTGAAGCACTCTTTCCGAATTTTTTTATATATTCTTTAATTGCTTTCCTATAATTTTCAAATATTGGTTTTGTTAATGTTTCTTCTCTTCGTTTCGCACTTAATGAAATATCTGCTCCATTTGGATCTGCTTCGGTTATATCAAAAAAATTCGCTCTTCCGCCTCCTTTCTGTATATATTTTTTAACTTTTTTAACTGGATTTGATTTTTTTTCTTTTTTTGGTAATTTTTTTTTTGATATTACTTTTGATATTTTTTGTTTCTTATATTTACTACTTCCTCCTTTTATTATTTGACTAATCAGAATATATTCATATCTATTTTTACTAAATGCGGTTGTTATATCTACTATGGTTGGTCTACGTCCTGCAGCGAGTGAATTAAATAACTGAACAGATGTAACAGCGTGTATTCCTCCTGCGCCATCTGTTATGTGTGCGTTTGCACCAGCTTGATTTAAAACAAACGTATTAGCTCCTAATTCAACCCCACAACTGTATCCAGTTATCATTTGGACACCGACTATTCCATTAGCAACAAGAAGTGTTGATGAATGTGCGATTAATCCTAACTGTGCGTGTGTTTCATGAAAACCAATACTTTGAGAATTATATAAAAGTTGAATCGCTTTATTTATTGGAGCATTCCGTCCGCCGAGAGCACCATTTGCTGCTGGACCAGCATCTGTTCCATTACCAAATAATACCAGATTTGCTGAATCAAAATCTAATGATTCTAATGGTCTGGTTGGATTAATAACACGCGCGGCTAAATTACCAGCTAAAAACTCCTGATTTCGCATACCCGCATAATGGAATAAGCAACAAACCATTTTTTCTTCATTTGTTAAAATATAATTATTTATACATGTAGCATCTGTTGTAGCAGTATCGTATATTCCAGTATAATAATTAATTTGATCATCAGCATTCGCAACTGCTGTCGCCCAAGGATTTGGTGGTGTATAATTTGTTGGAATTCTTGGGTCATTTGGTGCTAAGACAGTTCTCGCATCTACAATTTTTATCGGTTGTCGAACTTTAAAGAAATTACCATATGAATCGTGCTTATTTTCAGGTTTAAATTTAGTAGGATTTGCTGGGTCCTTGTTATCGAACCATAACTCCGGATTAAAGTCGTAAAATCCCTCTACCTTACTCTTAAAATCGGTCGGCTCTCTCGTCTCTTTGGATACATATCCTTTCACACAACTCCTGAAAAAGAAACCGTTTATAAAATCATTGTAAAATTTGTCGCCCTGAATTTCCAGTACTTGATTAGCTCCATATTTTCTATATTCTGACCGGATTTCTTCCCAAGGACGAGGACCGCTATCATTAACTTCTCCGTAATAATATTTTTGGAATAGTTCAGATATATGATCGATGCTTCCCATTCCGACAGATTTTGGGTCAATCGATGTCCAGTCAAACATTGAACCAACTGCGCTACTAAATATATGATTCAAGCATTCTCCATCAATATCTTTTACGGCGCTATCTCCATAATTTTCAGTTATTTCTTCTTTTAATTCGTGATATGTATCTTTAAACATTCGATGATATACATTTGTATAAGCTGAATGTAGTCGCTTAGTTAAAGAATGGTCTAAATTTTCTAAATCTTCATTTACATCTTGCGTTAATGTCGGGCGTTGTCGATTTGTTCCAGCTTGTTGCGGTCTTAATCCATATGGTAAAACATTTTGATATTTTGCTTGTTTTGTAGCATCTGGTTTATCTTTAAGAACTTGTTGAATGCTTTCATTAAACTTATTCGTCATTACTTTTAATCCAGCATCTAAATTGTCTTGCTGATTTTTAATATCTTGCGATAATTGATAGGCCTGTTGTGGATTCATTGTCATTAATTGCGCAATTTGATTGTTTTCTCTTTGAACTTTACTAAATACATCATCAATTGATCCGTCGGGACTAGTTATTAAATTTTCAAATTCTTGTAATCTACTATTCATAAAGTAATTAATATTTTATTTTTATTTAAAATAAAATATGGTTTGGTTTAATATAATAACATTAGTTTAATCAGAGACTCTCTCGAAATGAAACCATTAATAATAACTGATCCTAAATCAAAATTATCAAAATCTGAACACTTTATTCGAACTGGATTGATTGGTTGTCCATGCGGTGTCTTTGAATTAATAAAATCATATATATTATATACTCGGTTACATTTACCAGTAATATTAGAACTTAATAAATTATTAAACGATTGTTTCATTGTTTTTTGAATATTTGTCGTAAATAAATCATCATCCTTTTTTGCTAAACTCATTTGTTGTTCCATAAATATTAAATACAACCATTTTCTAAATTCCTTTAAATTTTGTATTTTTTCATCTTCCATTTGATATATTTTATAATCGAGAATATCTGAAAATTTTTGTTTAATTCCACGATATAGGAAATTTCGTTGATGATTAATTATATTATTTAATTCTGTATTAGTGCTTCCTTGTAAAAATAATGGAACTAATTTTTTATATTTATTATCATTTTTATCATAATATAAATATCCACCATTAATTAATTTACGAATATCTGGATGTATCGCTTTTTCAATAGCTTGTTGGATTTGTTGATTAGTTGGAGCTCTTGGAAGTAATTGTTGTACATTATTTCTTCTTATTAAGGGATTTTTTGTATCATGAATTTGTATTCCTGTTAATTTAATTACTGTATTAGAATCAGAATAAACGTTTTGATTACGTCCCTGATTATTCTTTTGAGGAATTTCTACGCTTTTTATTCCAGCATGAGTTCTATATCCTGTTGAAAACCATGATGGTTGAACATTTTTACTCCGGTCATCATTCAGAGTTGCCAAATTGAACGCATCAACTATATAAATATCACGCAATGTCAATTTCTTTAATCCACTTGTTGGAGTAGTAGTAATAATAAACAGGCGATAAACAACATCATCTGACATATTTCCTTGTTTTTGAATACCCATAAATTTTCTTTCAATATTTGCCCACCAAAGAGGGTCTGAATATAGTGGGTCTACTAAACGGGATTTTTTTAATGAATCAAAAGATTCTTTGTATTTTGATTTATCTGGACTATATCCAACATATTTCTGTAATTTTTCAGAAACTTCTGGTGGTATATTTTTTTCACCGATTGTTAATAATACGGTCTCCATATAAATTTTGAAATTACGAAAATGTGTATCAATATAATAAAAAAAGTGTAAATTATTTCTGACTCTTTTCAATTCAATTTGTTTTTTCAACTGTTTTGTTAATGTTTCAATAATAAAATCAAATTTTGAACTAGCTTGATATTTTGTTTTAATAAAATCAATCTGTTTTTTTAATAAATTACCATTATTACTATTTGTTTTTGGTCTTAGAGAATAAATACTTGTTGATTGACCACCTTTTATAGTAAATAAATTAGATTTCTTAGATTTATTTTTTGATGATTCTTTTGTTAATTGTTCTGCTTTTTTCACTTCTTCTATTAAACGATTTGATTCATTGAACAAAAATAAATAAAATGATTCGAATAATAATTCAGCTTGTTTTAATGTAGCGTTTGATGTTAAACTAGATGCTAATCCAGAAAAAGCAGACGCGGATAGTTTACTTTTTATTGTATCAATAATTTCTCTCTGTTTATCAATTGATAATTCAGAAAAGATTTCTTCTTCAACTATTTGTTGGTCCTTCTTTGATTCTTCTCCAACTACTAAACGAAGTTTAAGTAAAAAATAATATGAAAGCATCAATAATTTATATATTTTGGGGTCTAATGATACAAATGGTATTCCTCCAAAACAACCATCTGGTTTATCTTTAATATGTGGTCTTATTTTTTGAAGATATCGATTATTTACAAGAGGGGTTGGAAGTCTAGCAAGAATACCTAAATAATTTTGTAATCCATATTCATTTGCGTCATTTCGATTGTCTGTTAGAAATTGGATTGTTTTTGTAAAATCATCTGAGCTTTCTGTACATCCGACAATACGATTTAATAACTTGAAAAAATTAGTACCTTGCCAATCCTCTGCTCCTGCTCCTGCTCCTGCTGCTGGATCTCCCAAATCATCATTGGTTAAACGCATTACAACAAATTGGTTCGCATTGGGAAGATAACTAAAATATACATTCGCACCAAGGAATAAATTTTTTATGTAATGTTGATTCGCATTAAAAACAAAATTTGGATTTGCTCCTCCTCCAACTGGTCCTCCATTATCATTTAAATTAATTGATTGCTCCTGTAAATTTAATGTATTATATTTTAAAAAGTTTATTAATTTATCAAGTTCTTTATTTAATTCTCTAAAACTACCTTCAATTTTAGCTGTTTGTTGATTAGCAATATTTTTTCCAAATTTATTTTCTACTTCTTTCAAATCAGTTGTTACAAAATGAGTAAGACAAGCTTTAACGTTTTTGAAAAAGTGTATTAATAGTGTAGTTGTTGTTGTATTTACGCAATTGAATAAAAATAATTGAGCGACATCCGAAAATGAAAGGGGAATTTGCGCTTGTGGTACAACACCACACCCACCGGTTCCTGCTGCGACTTGTTCAATATTTAATATATCTTCCTCAAAATGGTCAAAAAATAATGGTAAAAAAGAACATTGTGATATTTTATTAAATAATAATTTAACTGTCGCATAATCACTATTGAAATTTAGTTCTTTATATTTTTTAACAGCATTTTTAAATAAAGCTGGATTAAATTCTTGTAATCTACGATTCGCATATAATCTTGGAGCACCTTGGTTTCCTGGTGCAGCTGTATCTACAAATAAACTATCTCTCGCACCACCTTTCTGAATTTTTTTACTTCCGCCTGTTTTTATTTTATTAATACTTTTTGATTTACCTCCTTTCATTACTGGATTAACATCTGGGATTAATTGTTTAAAAAGAGATAAATCATCAAAACCTGCGGCTGGTTCTGTTAATGTTAATGTTCGATGCATGTTATTAACTGCGATTCCATCATCACTATATAAATTATATTTATTTCTACGATTACCTGCTTGATTTGAATCTATTTCAGAAACATATTTAAAAATTAGAGCGTACATTATATATCGATACATCAACACACATCGGACCGCATTATTCGCCGCTACTCCCACGATATTAGCAGTTAAAGAATCCGGACCACCACCATTATTAAAAAATCTTTGAATTGTCGCATGAGTAATACCTACTGGTGGCACAGGCATATTTGGGAATGTCATATTTGGCAAAGGATTTGTAACTATTTGAGTATAATTAGCATTTCTAAAATCAGTAACATAATAATCGCAAGTATTCACACCATTTACTTGTTGTGTATATTTTGTTGGAGATTCTCTTATTAATTTCATTAATGGTTCTATAAATTTCTTATAATATTCTGGACGTAATGTTGGCCAATCAACTGAATATGCTTCAATTACTTTAACTAATTTTTTTGATACAATATCTGCGGTGTCATTTATATATACATTTGTATATACAGTAGCGGCCCCCCCAGCTGGAGCATATGTTGTATTTAATGAGTGACCATTTACTGCACCATTTGTTATTACAATATTTTGATGACTTTGAAAAATATTTATAATATCATTTGTAATAGCTGCTGGATTTGCATCTTGTACTGGATATAATTCTTGAAAGATTTTTCTTACAAATAATAATACACCAATTTCTGGTATTTTTTGATTATAAACGAATATATTTTTGAATGGGTTTATTGTTGTTATATAAGTTGCTAATGTTGGTTCAACTGCTGGTAATGCGGATGCGCCAAAAGCAACCACATCAAAGATTTGGTTTACATTTGTAAAATCTGTAAATGGTGATATTCCATATACTTCTTGTGTATTAAATAAATATCGTATTGGATATTCTATTTTTTCAAGTTTATTAATATTGGCTGTTTGTCCTTCATTTAAAAATAATGAACATATTCTTTTTGATATTGATTTTGGATTACCTGTATTATCATCAATTTTTAAGTCAGATTTAACTAAAATATTATTTTCATTGCCGTAAGTGGTATTTGGGGTCGCAGCATTATTTGGATATAATTGAATATATGCTCCATTATTTTTTTTTAAATTGGTTTTTAGACGTGTTTCAAATTGTATGTATCTATTAACTGGTAGATTTCCGTTCGCATCAATACCATTATTCAAAGCATCATATTGTGCCAGTCTATAAGGAAATCCACCAATATCAAAAAAATGACCATATGAATCTTCACCAGTTCTCGCAAATCCATTGTATTTTGCTTCTTCTTTATCTTTATCACTTAAAAACCATAAATCTGTATTAATATTATAAGTTTCTATTTTATTTGAAAATCCAGTAATTGCTGTTGGTTTATTTTTACCAGAGAGACCATAAACTTCCGCTGTATGTAATGAACTAATTAAATCGTGATAAAAGTCGGATACTTTTAATCCAGTCCCTCCGGCTGTATATCCCATATAATGTTTATTAAATATCTGGAATAAAGTAGAGCATCGTCCCATACCAGCCGATTTTGGATTAATTTGAGGCCATTCACTCAAAGAACCACATGTGCTATAAATCATATTTTTAACATCAGATTGACTTAAATGCGACGTATTTCTTATCATTTCTTCAAATTCTGCTTTTCCGACTTTCCTAAATATTTTTCCATAAAAATTTGAAAAATTATCCCATGTTTTTTCTTTAACGTCTCTCAATTGTTCATTAACACCGGTTATAGCTGCTGGAAGACCGAATGGAAGTGTATTATCATAGACCGCTAATTTACTTGGTGCTACCGCAGGGTCCGTAGTAATCTCTGATGCGGTTTTTTTCATTAATACATTTTGAGCTTCTGAAAATTTGGTAGTCATTCCATCAATACCATTCAGACCAGTTATATTTTGGAATTTTGCAAGTCGTCTTCTCTTATTTGTTTGATTTATATTATTTTTAATACTTGTTAAGGATTTTTCTTCTGTTGAAAAAGCGTCTTGTAAAAATCCAGTCATATCACTAAATTCAAATTTTAGTTCATCAAGAGTTTTATCTAATGTTGTCATATAATTATTAATTATATTTTTTTATTCACAAAAAATATAATTTGTTCATTTCGTAAAATTGACGGGGTTTCCTAAAAGCCAGTTGTCATTAAACATAATTAATACTAAAAAGGCTAATATGACCGCAACTATAATAACGACCATATTCATATTTCCAAAATTGTCCTTCTTAACGAATATAATCATCATAATAATAAAAAGCAATCCAACTAAATACCACCGCGTTTTCATCCAGAAATTCCATAATTTAGATAATCGCTCAATCGACTTATCATCCGTCATTTATTATAACGGTATAAAATATATTTCTAAACTTAGTTATGGTTCATATAAAAATAATAAATGATAAGTATTCAAATCCTCACTTCGCCCTTTTACAAATAGTCGTCTTCGCCGGTTCAATCTTCGAATCCCCCCACGAAAAAGGAATCACCCACTTTATTGAACACCTCATTTTTAAAGGGTCTAAATACAATGAGGGTATAAAAAATCTGACGGACCGTCTAAATTCGAATGGAATGACAATCAATGCCTATACTAATAATTATAATACGGTATTTCACATAACTACACCAATCAAATTTATCAAGAAAGCAATAGAAACATTGATTCAAATGGTTTTCAACCCACTTTTTAGGGAAATTGACATTGACACTGAGAGAAAAGTAGTTATAAATGAGCTATTACAGCGCATGAACACTCCTGAAAAATATGCGTCGATTCTAGAAAATCAGAAAATATTTTCAGAAAAGAATCCGCTCCATCATCCTATAATTGGATACGTAGAAACACTAAATAAAATGACTGCTTCCGACGTCCAGAGCTACTATGATAAATATTATAATCCGACAAATATGTTATTCCTTACAATTAGTAATATAAAAAACAATGAAAGAATTCGAACTATATGGAAAAAATCGTTCGCAAAATATGGAGAAAAAAGCACGAGCACCTGTTCAACAAAGGGGCTCTATGATAAATTAAAAGAATCGTTGTGTCTAATCAATGCTCCCAAGAAGCATATAATCAATCGTGCATTCCCGAATAATACATCATCATATGTCAGAATAACATATTTACTACCAGAGCTAACGAATAAAGAATTTTGCGCTTTTCAAATATTTTCTTACTATCTCGCGGGGTCAATGTCGTCGGTTCTTTTCAATGAATTGAGAGAAAAGCGCCAATTGATTTATTCAATTAGTTCATATACCTACAATTATTCGAATAATTGTCTGATGTCTATCGATTTTAATTGTAAAAAGAATTTGAAAAAAGTAAATGAATGTGTTAAAACAATTAATAACGTTCTCCATTTATTTTATAAAAATGGAATGACATCGCATGAGTTTGATAAATTCAAAATGAAAGTTATAACGGATTATATGTATAATGAGGATAAAACTGATATAGAAATTCAGAAATACATCCGGAAATATTACATGAATCTACCGGATATTAATTACATGAAAAATTATAAAAAAATGACGAACTCATTTTTGAAAAAGACGGTTTCTGAAAAAATGAAAAAATCCAAAAAATACATGATTATTTTGTGAGTGGAATATTATTCCAGATGATTCCATAAGTGGAATAAAATGGAATATTTTGGAATATTTGGAATAATCATTTTTGAGTAAAAAGTATATTGTTCTTTTTTTGAATTTTTTAGACATTTAACTTAAAATAATAATTATGAATAAATAAATGTATTTTTACTATATTTTGTCGTAAAACCTTTTATAAAATATACTTTTATTATAATAATCGTTTTTTATTCAAATTTTACGTTTTGTTAGAATTCTCCATATTATATCCTTCATTTTAGGATAATTATTTATTTAGGAAAATAATATTTTATTTTTACAACAATACTCTGTAAAAAAAGTTTTTCAATAAAATATTTTTTACAATAAACACAAAATTATACATTAATTCGCGTGTGTCTTTCTTGACCATCGTATTCTTTATCTTGGTAAAACCACGGCGACCTTATTCCAAGCACATTATATTTTTTGAATAATTTATATAGGTAAATATCGTGTGGTTTGTTAAAAAATATTGCGGTTATACAAAGTTTAGTTGTCTCAATTGCATATGCTGGATTTATGTATAATATAGCATGAGCGCTATACATGCTATGTAATTTTACAAAATATGGATTCCGGATATCTTCTAATATAGAACCTTTTTCAAGTTCTATTTTATTTTCTGGATTTCCTTTTCGACCTCCCCAACTGCTTAATCCCATATATAGTGTATCACAATTTGTATTCAATTTTTGAAGTTCATTTTCAAGCCTCAAAAAGTCCAATCTTTCAGCATCAATACTTATATCATCTTCTAAAATTAAGAACGGTTTCTTTTTATTTATCCCTTTTAAGATAGCAACCATATGAGCCATTGATACTCCATTGTGTTTTGGATTTTCAAATATTGCATCTACATGTTTTTTTTTATTATTAGGAAAATATTTTTCTAATTGGGATACCATGTGGTCATAACGTTTTTTATTTTGTTTATCATTTATCCAAATGATAAGGATTTCTGATACTTTCATACAGTTATACTTAATTTATTTTTTTCTTTTATTACGCGATCAATTTCTTTTTTGTTTATCAATAATATTTTTATTTTATCATAAATTTTTTCATATTTTTCATTTTTTATATTTTCATTCATTTTCTTAATTATGATTTCATCAAATGAATTACTAAAACTACGATATTTTTCCTGATAGTATTTACTAAATTTACGTTTATTCTTGTCATAATAATTATCAATAATGTCTTTTGTATATACAATAATATTATGAATAATTGTTTTCTCATCAATTGATTTCCAAATTGTTCCATCATAAAATTCGCAAAGTTTTTCTCGTATATTTCGTATTCTTACATTTTGATATTGGGGGCGCCTATCATTAAAATAAATATGTTGAATTAATTTACTTATACCATCTAGTTTCGTTATAATTATTTCTTTCATTTCAATTTCTTCTAAAATTTCAGGATTATATTTTCCAAAAGTTGTTAATGATGTAATCTTAAACTCTGGTTGTATATTTTTAAAACATTCGAAAATTAATGTATTTGGTTTTTTGTCTTTTTTAACTTTAAGACTTTTATCATAAATGAAATCCGGAATGTTTTTTACAATCTCTCGATAATCACTTATTTTTTCTTCTATATTTTCTACAATGTTATTGTAATCTTTTTTATTTTTAAAAATCATTACGATATCATTACCATGATGTTTTATAAGTTCGGATTTTTGGGGTAAATTAGCATCGTTCGTACACCCCCATTCTGGAAAATTTGTCGACCCATTACCAATATCAATTTTCGGTTTTTCTGGAGTTTCAATTTTTTCTTTGTGTACATGTTTTTGCATGATAACATTTATTATGTTCCCCCCTTCATGAACGACTTTTGCATGGTTAATGTCATTTTCGAACGCAATATCTTGATTTTCACAACATTGCTCTGTGGCGTCCATGTTTATTATTATTTTTTAA
>Ga0208222_1000329_pt1 | contig 13794 bp, 11 predicted proteins | sample LakMenEpi13Sep09_FD_150694 | JGI IMG/M metagenome (GOLD analysis project Ga0208222, IMG submission 150694) | Freshwater microbial communities from Lake Mendota, WI - 13SEP2009 deep hole epilimnion (SPAdes) | ecosystem: Environmental > Aquatic > Freshwater > Lentic | place: Lake Mendota, Madison...
ATTTGCGTATGTGGCGTGTTGCCCTTCAGTTTAAGTTTGATTTCTGGCATGGCAGATAATTGAAAGGCGAACAGCTCGTCAGTCAATACTTCAAATTTTGAAATGCTTTCGGGCATTAATTTCTCATAATTATTGACATTTAACAAAGCATTGAATAAATCTTCAATATTTTTGTTGTGGGTTTTGGTTGATGAGGTCAGGTTCATGTTTTTATTGTATTATGTATTATGTATATTGTAAATTGCGTTTGCCAACTGCGATTGATTACTGCGACTACCGAAAACGACTGTAACTTGGGGGGCTTATTCGCGACATAAAGGTAAGGTCGAACATCTTAAAAGACCTTCTTGCTTGGCTATTTCGGCATAGGGTATTTCTTCAACAATGAAATCATTTTCACGCAACCACTGATTGAGTCTCGTGAAATGCTGTTCACTAACGACTATATTTTTGTCGATCGAAAACACATTGGAGTTCATGTGGTACATTTCATCTCTGGTGATATGAAAAAGATTGTCTTTACCAAAAAGATTGAGCAGAAATTCATAATCTGCTTCCTCTCTGAAACCACTTTTATAAATAATGCCTTTGTTTGTGCCTACTGGTTGAAAGCAGCAATCTAAATGCAAGGCGTTGTCTCTTGCTTCTAGTTTAGATTTAACCAAGTCAAAAGCTTTGACTTTTTTATGCGGAAACAAATTTTTAATATACTCGACACCTGCCAGATTAGTGCGTGCAGTAATAAAGTCTTTATAATCTGATCCTTTGTAGGTGCCAATAAAAATATAGTCGTTCCATGGCATCACATCGCCACCTTCTATATGCACCTCTTCAGGCGGTCTAACCACCTGAGCAGGATTCATCTGGTCAATAATGTACTGAATGGCTTCCAATTCCCGTTCTCTATCTGGCAATATATTTGACTTGATGAAAGTGTTTTCTATCACAAAACCAATATCTCTCGCAAAAATTTGATTGAAGTTTTCTATCAATTGTGGTCTATAAACTTTTACGCCATATTTTAGAAAAACTTGATTAAAGGCTTCCATTTCCTTGATCATATCACTTTCAATTGGATAGGTGCCAGCCAAAATATGTTCGAGTGATTTAGGGTCATAAGCTTCTTCTGCTAGTGGTGTTGGACCATTGCTATTTGCTATACCAAGAATAACACTTTTTAAGCGGTTAGTTTCGTTAGTAACGTTTAGATGAAGCATATGATAGTTGTAAAATTTGAGACAAATATACCTTTAGTTATTAAAATAAAAAATCTTTAAGTAGAAAAAGTTTTATTTGTGCTTATCAAAAAAAAAATTACATTTGTTGCTCATTTTAAATATTTTAAAGCATGAGTATTTCAAACTTTTTTGGTTCGTTATTTGGAAAAGCCAAAGGAACCATTGACCAAGTAACAGAAAAGATTACTGACGTAGCTGAAAATGCTTTAGAAAAAGGGACAGAATTGGCTGGAGAGTTAAAAGAAAAGGCAGAAATTTTAGCTGATCAGGCAGAAGCAAAATTAGACGAAATGGGCGTGAAAGATAAACTAGCAGGTGCTATTGATACGGCAAGAGAAAAATTAGACGTTGCCACTGAATGGGTTGAAGAAAAAGCTGGTCAAGCTAAAGAAACATTTTCTGATGTGGTTGAGAAAGTAGAAAACAAAATTGATGATTTAACGGCTTCTAAAAAGGAGGAGTAGTTTTACAAAATAGGTCTTATTTTCTCCTTAATTCATAAAAAAGTCCCGATGAAACCATCGGGACTTTTTTAATGTATTTATCTTTCATTCACTTTTTTGAATGGTCTAAAAGGCTCTCCAACATATAATTGTCTTGGTCTGCCGATAGGTTCTTTATTGATACGCATTTCTTTCCATTGTGCAATCCAACCAGGTAAACGACCAATAGCAAATAAAACGGTAAACATATCGTTAGGAATATCTAGCGCTTTATAGATGATACCAGAATAGAAGTCAACATTTGGGTAAAGATTTCTTGATTTGAAGTACTCGTCTTCTAAGGCTACCTGCTCCAACTGTTTAGCGATGTTTAGTAGAGGATCTTGTACGCCTAGAGTTGCAAGAACATCATCAGCTGCTTTTTTAATAATGGTTGCTCTGGGGTCAAAGTTTTTATAAACGCGGTGACCAAAGCCCATTAATCGGAAGGAGTCATCTTTGTCCTTAGCTTTTAAAACATATTTTGCCACATCACCACCATTACCATGAATTTCTTCAAGCATTTCTAATACCGCCTGATTGGCACCACCATGCAGTGGTCCCCAAAGCGCAGAAATACCAGAAGAAATAGAAGCAAACAGACTACCATGCGAAGAGCCAACAATTCGAACTGTTGAGGTAGAGCAGTTTTGTTCATGATCTGCATGCAGGATAAATAATTTATCTAAAGCCGCAATGATTTTTGGATCAGCCACATATTTTTGTGTTGGTAATTCAAACATCATGTGCATAAAGTTTTCTACATACCCTTTTGAGTTGTCATAATAGTTTAAAGGAAAACCTTTGGCTTTTCTATAGGTCCAAGTAGCGATAACAATAAATTTTGCTAAAGTTTTGCAAACCGCATGATACATATCTGTTTCATTATGCGGATTAACTGCTTTAGGATTAAAAGCTGTTAAGGCACTCATTAGTGATGATAAAACACCCATTGGATGCGCTGTTTTTGGAAAGCCATCCAAAATACTCTTCATTTCTTCATGAACTAAAGTGTATTTTCTGATATCATTTTCGAATTGTTCTAATTGGGTTTTAGTCGGCAATTCTCCAAAAACCAAAAGGAAACATACTTCTAAAAACGAGGCTTGATCAGCCAAGTCTTCTATGGCATAACCTCTATATCTTAAAATCCCTTCTTCGCCGTCTAAAAATGTAATGGCACTTGTACAGGCACCTGTATTTTTATAACCCGAATCTAAGGTTATCGCGCCTGTTAAAGTTCTTAATTTTTCAATATCAATGGCTATTTCATTTTCACTGCCTTTTATTACTGGTAGCTCTATCTCTTTGCCATTAATTTTTAATGTTGCAAATTCACTCATTATAAAGGTGTTTTATAGCGTTATACAAATGTCTACAAATATACAAAATATTGAGATTATAAAAAAATAATGACAAAGGATTTATAGTTAAAAAAGATATAAATTTTGCAAAAAAAATATAGATTAGTACAAACTTACCTATATTTTTATATTTTTTGATGTTTTTACAAACCTAAAGCGTCAAATACCTCTTGATTGAGGATCATGAGCATTTTTTCCTTTTGACCTTCTTGATAATTCAAAAATTTCCATTTGCCTTCAGTAAATTTATCAAAAACAGCAATTGTTTTAGAACTGATTTCGGCAATTATGCTATTCCTTTCTTTGTTATAACTAATGTTATCGGTTTTCATATTGCTTTTTAGTGTCCCTCTAGCATACCGTCAATTTGTTCGGTTGACAGCTGATTTTAAAAAGACATATTCACTATTGATGGAAAAATTACCAAGGCATAGTGCGCTTCTTTTATATGAACGACATCAGAAATGGTTGTTTTTATCTCGGTTTCAATAAAACTGATAGACATCATATCATTAGAAAAGGTTTCTTTCATCAGATCAACGAGCATTTCTTTGGGTGCCAAATCAAACAAACCAGGATAGGTATAATCTATTACACCATCAAAATCTAATTTAGTGGTGGCAATTATCATTTTTGACACATCTGGCCCTATGTCTTCCTTTTTTTGTCCAAATATTTGCAACGAAATAAAGGCAACTAATATTAACAAGTTTTTTTTCATTTTTATGGTATAAAGATTATGGTATGAAAAGCCGCAAGTAGTAAGATTAAAGTTGTGCCAATTGCACATTTTATCATATTTACGTCTTAGATTAAACAATAACCCATTCGCCAGAATTAACCATGGCTTCTGCCTTTTTATATTTCATAGTTTCGGTTTTGCCAGACATGATGTGTCTTATGGTCACGGTGTCGTTTCTGTTAATTTTTGGTTGGTCTCTCACAATAGTTTCTGTCACTTGTGGTCTTTGCATTTGTCCAGCTTCACGGTTTTGTTGTGCTAAAGTATCTGAATTAGGCATCTCGCTGCGTGATTCATTTAAGGATTCTTTTCGTTTGATTTCTTTTGCTTCTTGAATACTTGCATTTTGTTGTGGTAAATCACCTTTTAATAAAAACGAAATAATCTCCTTATTCATTTTGTCAACCATTTTTCTAAATAATTCTAAAGCTTCGAATTTATAGATAAGTAGCGGGTCTTTTTGTTCATGAACAGCCAATTGAACGGATTGCTTCAATTCGTCCATTTTTCTTAAGTGTTTTTTCCAAGCTTCGTCAACAATAGCCAAGGTAATGTTTTTCTCAAAGTCTTTAATGAGCTCTTTTCCTTGGTTTTCGTATGCTTTCTTTAAATCTGTGACCACATTCAAAGTTTTGATACCATCAGAAAAAGGAACCACGATGCGTTCAAAATGATTGGTTGGATTTTCAAATACATTTTTGATGATAGGAAACGCTTCTTTAATGTTTCTTTCATTTTTTTCTTGATAAACTTTCAACACTTCTTTATAACACCTTGACGTAATTTCAAATTCGGTAAGTTTGCCAAATTCTTGTTCACTTATTGGCGATGTAATAGAAAAGTAACGAATCAATTCAAATTCAAAATTTTTAAAATCACCAATTTTTTTATTGTCGATGGCAATGTTTTCACATGTATCAAACAACATATTGGCAATGTCTACTTGCAGTCTTTCGCCGTGAAGGGCATTTTTTCTGCGTTTGTAGATCACTTCACGTTGGGCATTCATCACGTCATCATATTCTAACAAACGTTTTCTAATACCAAAATTGTTTTCTTCCACTTTTTTCTGTGCGCGTTCTATTGAGCTAGTCATCATGGAGTGTTGAATAACTTCACCTTCTTTGAGCCCCATTCTGTCCATAACTTTGGCAATTCGTTCAGAACCAAACAAACGCATCAAATTGTCTTCTAAAGACACATAAAATTGTGAACTTCCTGGGTCACCTTGACGACCCGCACGTCCTCGTAACTGACGGTCTACACGACGAGAGTCATGACGTTCAGTGCCAATAATAGCTAAACCACCTGCGGCTTTTACTTCATCAGATAGCTTAATATCTGTTCCACGACCTGCCATATTGGTGGCTATGGTTACTTTTCCAGCTAAACCTGCCTCGGCCACAATTTCCGCTTCTTTTTTATGTAATTTGGCATTCAAAACATTATGTGGCACATTGCGCATTTTTAGCATGCGACTCAATAATTCAGAGATTTCAACTGAAGTTGTACCAATTAGAATTGGACGACCTGCTTGTGAAATTTTTGTAACATCTTCTATAACTGCATTAAATTTTTCACGGGTGGTTTTATAAATTAAATCATCCTGATCTTTTCTTGACATCGGACGGTTGGTTGGAATTTCAACCACATCTAATTTGTATATTTCCCAAAATTCGCCTGCTTCAGTAATGGCTGTTCCAGTCATACCCGCCAATTTCTTATACATTCTGAAGTAATTTTGAAGTGTAATGGTAGCAAAGGTTTGCGTAGCGGCATTGATTTTGACGTTTTCTTTAGCTTCAATGGCTTGATGCAGGCCGTCTGAATAGCGTCTGCCGTCCATGATCCGACCAGTTTGCTCGTCCACAATTTTTACTTCGTCATTTTCAATGATATATTCCACATCTTTTTCAAAAACAGCATAAGCTTTTAGCAACTGCGTTAAAGTGTGAATGCGCTCAGATTTGATGGAAAAGTCTCTAAATAAAATTTCTTTTTTCTCCGCTTCTTCTTCTTTAGATAAATTAAGCTGCTCAATTTTTCCAATTTCCACGCCAATTTCAGGTAAAATAAAAAAATTGCCATCAACATCTTGCGACAAATATTTGAAACCATTATCGGTCAACTCCACTTGGTTATTTTTTTCTTCAATAACAAAATAGAGCGCTTCATCAACTTTGGGCATTTCTTTATTATTGTCTTGCATATGGAAATTCTCCGTCTTTTGAAGTAATTGCTTAATGCCTTCCTCACTTAAAAACTTGATTAAAGCTTTGTTTTTTGGCAAAGCTCTATATGAACGCAATAAATAGAAACCGCCATCTTTGGTGTTGCCCTCCTTGATTAATTTTTTGGCTTCTGTTAAGAAATTAGTAGCCAGTTGTTTCTGCATGTTAAATAAACTTTCCACTTTTGGTTTAAGTTCATTAAACTCATGGTGGTCACCATCCTGCACTTGTCCAGAAATGATCAACGGTGTTCTCGCATCATCTACTAATACGGAGTCAACCTCATCAACGATAGCAAAATTGTGTTTTCTTTGTACCAAATCTTCTGGCGCATGTGCCATATTGTCTCTTAAATAATCAAAACCAAATTCATTATTTGTACCATAAGTGATATCGGCTTCGTAGGCTTTTTTACGCGCTTCTGAATTGGGTTGATGGTTATCGATACAGTCTACCGTTAAACCATGAAATTCAAAAAGGGGGGCATTCCACATGCTGTCACGTTTAGCCAAATAGTCATTAACGGTCACCAAATGAACGCCATTACCCGTTAAGGCATTAAGATAAACAGGTAGCGTTGAAACCAAAGTTTTACCTTCACCAGTCTGCATTTCAGCAATTTTACCTTGATGAAGCACAACGCCACCAATCAACTGCACATCATAATGAACCATGTCCCAGGTTACTTCTTTTCCTGCGGCATTCCATGCGTTAGACCAAATGGCTTGGTCGCCTGCAATCGTTACATATGATTTTGTGGCTGAAAGCGCAACATCATTAGGCGTTGCTTTAATTGAGAGGGTTGTATTATTCGTAAATCTTTTAGCAGTTTCTTTAACAACGGCAAAAGCTTCAGGTAAGATATCGGTTAATACTTTTTCAGAAATATCGTAAGCCTCTTTCTCAATTTTATCTATTTCTAAGTATAAATCTTCGCGCTTATCAATGTCTTCTGTGGCTTCAATTTGTGTTTTTAAGTTGGCAATGTCCTCTTTTTGTTTGGTGATTGCCGTTTGAATTTTTTGTTTGAAAGCAGTAGTTTTTTCTCGCAATTCTTCATGAGATAAGTTGCTAAATTCTTGCTCAAATTTAAGCACTTGTTTAACTAGTGGTTGTATGGCTTTAATGTCTTTTTCAGATTTATCGCCTACAAATATTTTAAGTAGATTGTTAATAAGTTTCATTTTAATATTTAATTTAATAAAGGGGTGTAAATTTATAAAAAAAAGCCATTATTTAATGGCTTTTTAATTAGTTTTTTAGATTTTAGTATTCATCCTCATTCCAGAGATAATCTTCATCAGTGGGATAATCCGGCCAAATTTCCTCCATAGATTCATACATTTCACCTTCGTCTTCTATTGATTGTAGATTTTCTACAACCTCTAAAGGTGCTCCAGTACGAATAGCATAATCTATCAATTCATCTTTAGTTGCTGGCCATGGCGCATCGCTTAAATACGATGCTAATTCTAGTGTCCAATACATATTTAAAAAATTTTAAATTTTTGCAAAAGTATATTTTAAATTCAAATTAACAAGTAAAAATGAAAAAAAATATAAATAAATTTTAAAGAACTTAAAATCAAATAATTAAAATGGTTATTTTTGTTTAGGTATCCACTTTATTTCTTCAACTGCTAAATCATTTGTCAATTTTCGTGCCATGACAAAAAGTAAATCAGAAAGTCTATTGAGGTAGGTAATTATGACAGTGTCTATGACTTCATTTTCGCTAAGTAAGACAACTAGTCGTTCAGCACGTCTGCAAACGCATCTAGCAATATGACAAAATGACACCGTGGTATGACCTCCAGGCAAAATAAAATGCGTCATTTGCGGGAGACCTTGTTCTAAATCGTCAATGTGGTTTTCCATAATTTCAACATCTTTTTCTTCGATACGTTGAATATTTAATCTGGGTGTACCATTTTTTAATAATTCCTTTTCTGGTGGAGTAGCTAATATGGCACCGGCTATAAAAAGCTTATCTTGAATATCAAGTAAAATGTCTTTTAGGTTTTGAGCAATAGTTTGGTCTTTTAACAAACCTATATAACTGTTGAGTTCATCTAAAGTACCATAGCTTTCAATACGCAGATGAGCTTTAGATACGCGTGTGCCGCCGTAAAGGGAAGTTTGACCTTGGTCGCCTGTTTTGGTGTATATTTTCATTAAAAATTAGAAATTAGAAATTAGAAATTAGAATTTTGCTATTGCCATTGCCATTGCCATTGCCATTGCCATTGCTATTGCTGTTGCCATTGAATTTTGCTATTGCCATTAAAACTGATTAGTAGACAATAAGACCAGAGTGCAAGATTTTTCAAATGAAATACTGTTTTCTGCTAGTAGTTTGTATAATTCTGGGTTTTCTGTGCCTGGATTAAAAATGACCCGTTGAGGTTTTAAAGCGATGATATAATCATAAAAAGCCACTTGGTTTTTTGCGGACAGATACAAAGTAATCGTATGTATATTATCAAAAATGATTTGGTCTTGATGAATTATAATGTCTTCAAATTGGTCTTGTTTATTGCCAATAGCAAATATTTGATGACCTTTATCTTTTAATAATTTGATAGCTTTGTTGCTATACCTTTCAGGATTTGTGGAAGCACCAAGCACTAAAACGTGAAGTGAATTTTGCATAAATGTTGAATGTTTGGCAAAAATATGAAATTTATTGATATATATTAGCCCTGATGGCAACGATAGCCTTGTGAAGCAAAAAGCGAGTTTTTGTAGGTGTGGCAAAGCGACCCTAGAAGCTCTTGCCATGCCATACAAAAACCGCTTTTTGCAAACAAGTCCCGAAAGTTTTCGGGATGGACAGCTGGATCAGCTTCAAATAAAAAACACTTATTTTACTTTTATTATTTTTACTTTTTGTTGTATTTTCGCACTTTAATTTTTTATATGACTTCACAAGAGATTCGCCAAAAATATTTAGATTTTTTTCAATCAAAAGACCACTTAATTGTACCATCTGCACCTATCGTTCTAAAAGATGACCCAACGCTGATGTTTAATAACTCAGGGATGGCGCAGTTTAAAGAATATTTTTTGGGCAATGCCAAGCCGAAACACCCGAGAATTGCTGATACGCAAAAATGTTTGCGCGTATCTGGCAAGCACAATGATTTGGAAGATGTTGGCTTTGATACTTATCATCACACGATGTTTGAAATGTTGGGCAACTGGTCTTTTGGCGATTACTTTAAGAAAGAAGCCTTGGCGTGGGCTTGGGAGTTTTTGACGGAGGTATTGAAATTAGATAAAGACCGTTTATATGTGTCTGTTTTTGAAGGCAATGCCGAAGAAAATGTACCCTTTGACCAAGAAGCTTTTGATATATGGAAGCAATATGTGTCTGACGACCGCATTATTTTAGGCAATAAAAAAGATAACTTTTGGGAAATGGGCGATCAGGGGCCGTGTGGTCCTTGTTCGGAAATTCATATTGATTTAAGAACAGCAGAAGAACGCGCTAAAGTATCAGGACGCGCATTGGTTAATGCAGATCATCCGCAAGTGGTGGAGATTTGGAACAATGTTTTTATGGAATTTAACCGTAAAGCAGATGGTTCTTTAGAAAAATTACCAGCGCAACACGTAGATACAGGTATGGGCTTTGAGCGCTTATGTATGGCGATGCAAGGTGTTACCTCAAATTATGACACAGATGTGTTCACGCCCTTGATTAAAAAGGTTGAAAACCTGTCTGGTATTATATATATTGGAGAGACAGGGCATGCCCTGTCTCAACCTAAAGGGCATGCCCTGTCTTTAACAGAGGAAAAGACCAATATTGCCATCCGTGTCATTGTTGACCATGTGCGGGCAGTGGCTTTTGCGATTGCAGATGGCCAATTGCCTTCAAGTACTGGTGCAGGTTATGTGATTAGGCGTATCTTAAGACGCGCCATTCGCTATGGTTTCACCTTTTTAAATGTGAAAGAACCATTTATTAACCAATTGGTTGAGGTTTTAGCTGATCAAATGGGCGCGTTTTTCCCTGAAATTAAGTCGCAACAACAGTTAGTAACCAATGTAATCAGAGAAGAAGAAGCTTCATTTTTAAGAACGTTAGAGCGGGGTTTATTGCTGCTCGAAGATTTGATTAAACAATCTAATGGCAACAATATTTCTGGATTTAAGGCTTTTGAATTGTATGATACTTTTGGTTTTCCAAAAGACTTAACTGCACTGATTTTGAAAGAAAAAGGTTTGACTTTTGATGAAAATGAATTTAATGAAGCCATGAAAAATCAGAAAGACACCTCGCGTGCTGCTTCGGAGATGTCAACAGATGATTGGCAGATTTTGATGCCAAGTTATGCAGAAAGTTTTGTAGGTTATGATTTAGTAGAAAATGAAGTTCAAATCACCCGCTATCGTAAAATAGACAGTAAAAAGGATGGTGTGCTTTATCAATTGGTTTTAACCGATACACCTTTTTATCCAGAGGGTGGTGGTCAAGTAGGGGATAAGGGTAGCCTCACCCCAACCCTCTCCAAAGGAGAGGGAGCGATAGATATTATAGATACCAAAAAGGAGAATAATTTAATTCTACATTTTACCAAAAAATTACCTACAGATTTAAATCAAAAGTTTGTTGCAACGGTCAATAATTCCTTGAGAACATCATCTTCAAAAAATCATACGGCAACACATTTGCTGCATCAAGCTTTGCGCACAGTTTTAGGTACGCATGTTGAACAAAAAGGCTCGTTGGTTAATCCAGACTATTTGCGTTTTGACTTTTCACATTTTTCAAAGGTCACTTCTGAAGAATTGCAGCAGGTTGAAGCGATGGTCAATGCTAATATTCAAGCGCAATGGCCATTGGTTGAGCGCAGAAGCATTCCTTTTCAACAAGCTATAGACGAAGGAGCCATGGCTTTGTTTGGCGAAAAATATGGTGATAGCGTTCGTGCCATTAAATTCGGCGAGAGTATGGAACTTTGTGGCGGCATCCATGTGAATAATTCTGCTGATATTTGGCATTTCAAAATTGTTTCTGAAGGTGCTGTTGCAGCGGGTATTCGGAGAGTGGAAGCGATTACTGGTGATGCAGTCAAACAACATTTTTCTAGTCAAGAACAACTATTACAAGATATAAAAGAGGTGTTGAAAAACCCTCAGGATGTTTTAAAAGCCTTGACACAATTGCAAGAGGATAACTTGAAATTGAAAAAACAAACAGAGCAATTATTGAAAGAAAAAGCTTTGCAACTAAAAGCAAATTTATTAACTGAATTCACAATTGTTAATGGCATAAATTTCTTAGCCAAACAAGTGGATTTAGATCCGACTGGCGCAAAAGATTTAGCCTATGCCTTAGGCGAAGGCAAAGATGATTGTTTTATTTTATTTGCCACAGCTTTTGAAGATAAACCAATGTTAACTTGCTATATTTCTAAAGCTTTGGTCGATTCAAAAGGTTTAAATGCCAGCACGGTTGTTAGAGAATTAGGAAAATATATTCAAGGCGGTGGCGGTGGGCAACCATTTTTTGCAACGGCTGGCGGTAAACATGTCAACGGCATTAAAGAGGCTTTATTAAATGCCAAAGCTTTAATAGGATAGCTTTTTAATAAAAAAACAGCCAATATTTTTTTTGATATAAACGGACAAATTTTTGATTGACCTACTATTGTTTTAATAAAAAGCAATGTTAGTCAAGGCAATATGTTTATATTTGTTTTTTAAATGAGTCAAATTGAATTTTCTGGCACACATCTTTCTTTCTGATGACGACGATTTGGTGCGTATTGGTAATTTCATGGCTGATACCATCAAAGGGAAAAGCTATTTGGATTTTCATCCTAAAATTCAAAGAGGCGTTTTATTGCATAGAGAAATTGACACTTTTACAGATAGTCACCTAATTTTTAGACAAAGTAAACACCGCTTACATGCAGATTTTGGACATTACTCAGGTGTTTTGATCGATTTGTATTACGATCATTTTTTGGCTAAAAATTTTGACAAATGGAGTGATCAACCTTTAAAAGTTTTCGTGCAAAAATTTTATTTATCCTTGAACACTAACTTTGAATTATTGACACCAAAAATTCAAAACATGATGCCATATATGATTAGTCATAATTGGTTAGAAAGTTATCAGACATTGGCGGGCATTGAAAAAATTATGATTCAAATGGATTATCGCACGCAAAATCAATCGAAAATGCGATTTGGAATCAATAATTTAAAAGCAGATTACCAATTATTTGAAGAAGAATTTTATGAATTTTTTGAGCTTATTCAAAATCATATCGATCATTTTAAATCGCATTTGGCATGAAAAATTTACTTTTTTCTATCTTCATCACTTTCTTTATTTCATGCAAATCTACGCATGAAGCGATAGGCAGTTCTGAAGCGATGGTAGTTTCTGCTCGCGTGGAAGCTTCACAAATTGGTTTAGATATTATGAAAAAAGGGGGCAATGCTTTTGATGCTATGGTTGCTACAGAATTGGCTTTAGCTGTTGCATACCCCTATGCGGGAAACATTGGTGGCGGTGGATTTATGGTTTATCGTAAAAATAATGGCGAAATTGGTTCTTTGGATTATAGAGAAAAAGCCCCTTTGAAAGCCCACAAAGATATGTTTTTAGATGACAAAGGTGAGGTGATTCCCATGCTTAGTCGGCAAAGTGCTTTGGCTGTTGGTGTACCTGGAACAATTGCGGGCGTATTTGCGGTTCATGAAAAATTTGGCAAATTGCCCATGGCAGATATATTAATACCAGTGATAGCCTTAGCAGAAAAAGGCGTGGTTGTAACAGAAAAGCAAGAAGCACGTTTAAAGCCATATATAGATGCAATTATTGAAGTCAATGGACCACAAACCTTAATGGCGCAGAATTTCAAAAAAGGGGATTTTATTAAGTATTACGCACTTGCGCAAACACTCAAGCGGATTATGAAGAATGGGAAAGATGAATTCTACAAAGGTGAAACCGCGCAAAAATTAGTCAATTATTTACAAGCAAAAGGAGGCATCCTTTCTATGGCAGATTTGGATAATTATCAAGCGATATGGCGAGAACCAATTACATTTGATTATAAAGATTTGCGCATCATATCAATGGCACCGCCTAGCAGTGGAGGCATCACCTTAGGACAAATTATGAAAATGATTGAACCCTACGATTTAAAATCCTTTGGTCACAATCAAACCAAATATATCCAAACATTGGTGGAAGCAGAACGCCGCGCTTATGCGGATCGCAATCATTATTTGGGCGACCCAGATTTTGTAAAAATTCCTGTTGCTGATTTGTTAAATCCAACCTATTTAAGCTTACGGATGTCTGATTTTAGAATGGATAAAGCAACTTTATCTGCTGACGTAAAAAGGGGAGAAGTGCTATTTAAAGAAAGCACTGAAACAACGCACTATTCCATAGTCGATTTTGAGGGCAATGCCGTTTCTGCAACCACAACACTCAATGATGCATACGGTTCAAAACTGTATTGTGAGGAATTAGGTTTTTTTCTCAATAATGAAATGGATGATTTTTCCGCAAAACCCAATACACCCAATCAATTTGGGGTGATGGGCGGAGATGCCAATTCCATTCAACCCGGCAAGCGCATGCTATCCAGCATGACTCCGACCATTGTTCTGAGAGATGGCAAACCCAGACTTATTCTCGGTGCTCCGGGCGGATCAACCATCATTACCACGGTATTGCATATTCTCACGAATTGCTTGGATTTT
>Ga0208222_1000331_pt1 | contig 13768 bp, 12 predicted proteins | sample LakMenEpi13Sep09_FD_150694 | JGI IMG/M metagenome (GOLD analysis project Ga0208222, IMG submission 150694) | Freshwater microbial communities from Lake Mendota, WI - 13SEP2009 deep hole epilimnion (SPAdes) | ecosystem: Environmental > Aquatic > Freshwater > Lentic | place: Lake Mendota, Madison...
CTTCGTCTCCCTTACTTCGCGCCGTTGATGGCGGTAATTTTTACACGAGTCAGTTGCGCACGGAATCCCTGGCGACGACGGTGACCTGTCTTGTTTTTGTAACGCAAGATATCGATCTTTGGTCCCTTAAGTTCTTCAAGAACTTCGCCAGTTACCTTAACCCCTGACAAAACCTTTGGATCTGTTGTAACAGCTGCACCATCTACTACGAGCAGGGCAGGAAATGAAACAGTTGCACCAGCAGCAGCGTCGATACGATCAACGATTACTGTGTCGCCAACTGCGACCTTCTCCTGGCGGCCGCCAGCTTTAACGATTGCGTACACGTGTTACTCCAGTTCATCTTCTAAGCCTTGACCTAATTGAGGTCCGTAGGCAGAGGGTAAGCGTACGCAAGCGTGTGCGTAGCGGTCAAATTACGATTGAACGATCCTGGTCACAGCCTTTTCGAGCGCATATATGGGGTCACTGGCCGCACCCTTAACTTCGGCATCTGCTTGGGCAATCGCCCCTACGGCATCAGCAATTTGGGCCGGACTCCAGCGGATTAGCTGTCTGCGGGCTTTATCAATCTGCCATGGAGCCATGCCCAATTGGCCAGCTAGCTCAAAGGATTTCTGATTGCGATTAGCACCTGACACTTTTGCCAAGGAACGCAATGAGGATGCGATAGCACTAGTAATCATTACCGGATCGGTGCCAGTTTCTAGTGCGCTGCGCAAAGAAATAAGTGCAGCAGAAAGATTGCCTTCAAGGGTTGCATCGGCCACATCAAAACCAGTCGTTTCGATTCGACCTTGGTGATACTTATCAACTATTGCTTCATCAATCAATCCTGATGGTGCATCCGCGGCAATTTGCCCAACCGCACCTTGTAATTCACGAAGATCATTACCAAGCGCGCCCACCAATGCTGCTACTGCTCCTGTTGAAGCTTTACGTCCAAGATCTAGAAAGAGAGATTTAACAAACTCTTCTTTTTCTGCTTCCTTTTTTAGTGGATCACACAGAATTAATTCGGGCTTCGCCTTTTTTATTGCATCAAGTAAGGCTTTACCTTTGACGCCACCTTTATGAACAAAAATTACCGTAGTTGATGCGTCGGGTTGTTCTAGATACCTAGTTATCTCATCTCGATTATCTTCAGGTAAATCTTGAAGGTCACGAATAATCAGTGCGCGCCTTTCAGAAAATAATGAAGGTGCTAACGCATCAGCAATGTCGCCAACGATTGTGTCGGCGGCAAACAAAGTGGTCACTTCACACTTTTGCTCTTTAAGTTGGGCGTTGATCTTGGTCAACGCGCGATCTGCAAGTGCGGATTCAGAGCCAAGGATCAAGTAAAAAGCGTTCATCTCTTGCCTCCCTAGCTCCAGTAAAACAATTTAATCCTACCTTTGCTTTTGCGGACTCGAAGATGGTGAGCGCGTGCGGTAACTGCTATCGCGCCATCCGTATCTGTCCGAAAAACCTGTGTTCCAAGTCTAGTCAGTGAGTCGATGCTTTCTTTGGCCGGATGGCCATATGGATTCTTTGCCCCCACGCTGATCAGCGCAATTTGCGCGGACAAAGCCTTCATCAATCCCTCATCTTGATATTTAGATCCGTGATGACAAAGCTTATAAATATCCACCGGTCCAACTAAATTAATCATTTCGTGTTGTGCCGGTGGTTCAAGATCACCCGCTGAGAAAAGACTCCAATCAGAAGTTTGTGCAAACACCGCAATACTTGAATTGTTGATCGCAGATCCCTCACCTGGTAATTCTTCAAATACTTTTGTCGTTGCTTCCGGCCACAGAACTTTTAATCTGACTTCACCTACTTGTGTTGTCAGACCCTTTTGTACCGTGACAATCTGTGACTTCTTCAAGGAATTCAACGCCATCCTGCTCTGTAGTTCTGGCTCCAAATTATTGCTGATCCAAACCTGATGCACCTTTCTACGTTTTAGAAGCCCAGGTAAACCACCAACGTGGTCAGCATGAAAGTGAGAAAGAATGAGCAATGGAATTTCTTTGATTCCTAAATTCTTTAAACACTTGTCTTCAGCAACAGCATCTGGACCAACATCGACCACTATTGCCCGATGTGAGCCAAGATTGATTACAAGAGAATCGCCTTGTCCCACATCACACTGTGCAACCTGCCAATCAATAGCTGGCCATCGCTGAATCCAACCTAAACTGAAAACAAGAATAAGAAGTACAGCAGTACTTTGCTTCCAATTGTGTTTAAAGAGAAAAAGTGCGGCAAGAATCAAGGCCACTAGTCCAAAACCGAGCCAGCCATTATGAATTGTTAGGACTGGAAAAGCTGCAACCCAGGCAGCCACGCCAGTTATAAAACCTGCAGGAAAGCGGATGAAAAAGATGATGAACTGAGCAAGCCAGGGAGCAAAAGGTGAAAGTAGGGCTGCTATAAATCCAAATACCGTAATGATTGCAACCGCAGGTGCTGCCAGTAAATTAGCGATAATACTCATGGGCGATAAATATCCCGAAAGTGAAACAAGAATAGGTGAGCAAAAAACAATGGCTGCAAGTGGTGGGGCTAGTGCCTCAGCTAACTTCTTATGAGTCGGTAGTTTTTCCACAATACGTGGGGCTAACAAAAGCAATCCTGCAGTTGCTAAAACAGAAAGGGCAAAACCTGCATCACGTGCTTGCCATGGATCTCCCAGCACAACTGCGCAGATTGCAAAACCAAGTGCTGGCAGTGAGTCTGAACCTCGTTTACCAAGTTGAGCTGAAAGTAGAACTGCCGCCATTGCTGCAGCGCGCAAAACCGATGGTGATGGCCTAACTAAAGCAATAAAGCAAATAAGTGTCAGCGCCGTTGCAATTATTCGTACATTTTTTCGACGAATTAGAAATTGCATGCACCACAAAACAAAGCTTGAAACAATCGCAAAGTTCGCACCACTTACTGCCACCAAATGAGTCAGGCCAGAACGCTTCATCGCCTCTTTGAATTCAGGCGATTGCTTGGAGGTGTCCCCCAGCACCATTCCTGGAATCAAGGCACCCGCATCACCATCGCCAGAATTTTCACGTAACCCTTGGCGAATTGCTCCCAACCCAGAGGCCCAAGAGGATGGCTGAGTCTGAACAGTAATTGCACCATTGACAATAAATAATGCCGCCACCCTTGATTCTTTGCTTTTTAAAACAGTTGCGATGCCAGAGATTGTTTGGCCTGGAAGCAGTTCAATCGGCTTTTTGGTAAGAATTCGTACCGGAGTTCGTAAGGAAAAAACTTTATCGTGTGCAGTAAATTGCAATAATCGAGCAGTGAAAGAGAAATTTCCGGTAGCTGTTTTACTGGGATCAGTTTTGACTTGAGCGGAAAAAACTACCTCTTGCGTGAAATACTCACCGATCGCCGAATTTTCAAGCGATACTTGCCGCATAGACATCGCTGCTGCACCAACCATAATTGTCAGCACTATAAGAGTCAGTCTCTTTTTACTTCTAGCAATTGCAACCACTGCAAGAATTAAGGCACAAGCAAATATTTTCCAGGGCGAAGTTGCACTTTGGAGCAACGCTCCAGCCCAAAGGGCTCCTCCTAAGGCAAGGGCTCGATAATCAATTAAATTCTGACTTTTGATTTGATCTGTGCGAATTTGGCAGCACCTATTCCGCTCACTTTTTGAAGATCATCAATGGTTAAAAAAGAGCCATTCTTCTTTCGATACTCAATTATTCGGCCCGCAATGACAGGTCCGATACCATCAAGGCCATCTAGTTGCCTGAGTGTCGCACGATTGATATTTATTGGACCAGATGCAATCTTTTTAGTTACTCGTTGCCCAGCACTATTTATAACCGCGGAATCAACATAAATCTGCTCACCGTCATTGAGCACGCGCGCTAAATTAATAGTGCTTAAATCCGCACCGGGTGCGCTATCACCGGCTGCTTTGATGGCATCTATCACTCGAGATCTTCCGGTAAGGCTATAAACCCCGGGCCTGTTTACCGCTCCTGTCACATCTACAAATATCTCTGGCTCTGAAATTGTTATAGGAATTATTTCTGGAGCCACGTTCATCTGGGCGTTTCCACGAAGGACAATAAATACTGAAAAGATCAGAATGATTGCTGCAATTATTCCAAGTGCTATTTTCTGATGCCGCGAATAATGTAAGTCAAACCACCATTGAGATAAAGATTCAAATGCAGTGCGAAGTTGTTCCATGAAGCAAGTCTGAACTTGGCACAATGGCCAAGATGTAAAACAGCTTCTAGTTGTTGATAACGATATTTACCAGCTTTGGAGCGCGGGTAATGATCTTATTAATTGTTGCACCAGCCAAAGCTTCGACAATGCTAGGTAAGCCAAGTGCGGCTGCCTCAAGTTCGGCGTCCGTAATCGTTGGTGCAACATCAATTCGGTCTTTAATCTTGCCATTAATTTGCACAACAACAGTGACTGCATCAGCCACAAGTAGCTTCTCATCAACAGCAGGCCAGCCAGCAAGTGCTACAGATGGTTTATGGCCTAATCGTTCCCACATTTCTTCAGCGGTAAAAGGTGCAACTAGTGACAACATGATTGCAATGGCTTCTACCGCTTCGCGAACCGCCGGGTCGGCGGCGCCGCAACCAGAGTCAATTGCCTTACGTGTTGCATTAACTAGTTCCATTACTCGGGCAACGGCAACGTTAAAGCGGAAAGATTCAACCGCAAATCCAGCATCATGTAACGCCTTATGGGTTGCTTTGCGTAAAGCAAGATCGCCCGAACCGAAATCAACGCCTGCAGGACTTGTTACATCACCTGACAATCTCCACGCACGGGTCAAGAATTTAACTGATCCAGATGGTGACACATCTGACCAATCAACATCATCTTCTGGCGGTCCAGCAAAAACCATGGACAACCGAATCGCATCTACTCCGTGGTTTTCTAACTCATCTGAAAGTCGGACTAAGTTGCCGCGACTCTTAGACATTGCAGAGCCATCCATCACAACCATTCCTTGATTAAGCAACCGAGTAAATGGCTCATTGAAATCGACCATTCCCATATCGTTTAATACTTTAGTAAAGAATCGGCTGTATAAAAGATGCAAGATGGCGTGGGTTACTCCACCAACATATTGATCTACCGGCAACCACGTATCTACATCTTTCTTTGAAAATGGTTCAGTTGCATTTGTTGGGTCTGCATAGCGCAGGTAGTACCAAGAAGAATCCACAAAAGTGTCCATCGTGTCTGTATCGCGCTTTGCATCAGCTGAACATTTCGGGCACTTCACGTTTACCCAGTCTGTTGCAGCACCCAATGGCGAAGTTCCCTTTGGCTTTAAATCAAGACCTTCTGCGTCAGGCAGCGTCAACGGAAGTTGATCTGCTGGCACCGGAACTTCACCACATGATGGACAGTGAATAATTGGTATTGGAGTTCCCCAGTAGCGCTGGCGTGAAACTAGCCAATCACGCAAACGATAGTTGCGGGCAGCTTTTCCCTTGCCATCTGATTCCAGCTTTTTGTTAATCGCAGCAATTGCATCGGCTTTGTTCAGGCCATTTAAAAGCTCTGAATTAACTAACTTTCCATCTCCTACTGTTGCAACGCCTGTTTCGTTGGGATCTTCTTCTCCAGTTTCAACCACTACCCGAACTGGAAGTTTCATAGCACGAGCAAAATCCAAGTCACGTTGATCATGAGCAGGAACAGCCATGATTGCCCCGGTTCCATAATCAGCTAAAACATAATCACTGGCCCAGATAGGTAACTTTTCACCGTTTACTGGGTTGATGGCATAGCGATTAAGGAATACACCACTCTTTGGGCGATCAGTTGCAAGACGATCAATATCACTTGCAGCTTTAATAGTTTCCAAATACTTAGCAAAATCTGCTTCAACGCCGGTTCCTTGAACAAGTTCTGCAGCTAATTCGCTATCGACTGCAACAACCATAAAGGTTGCGCCAAACAATGTGTCTGGTCGGGTTGTATAAATCGTTACGGGTTCAGTGCGACCTTCGATGTCAAAGTTAACATTTGCACCAGTTGAGCGCCCGATCCAGTTGCGCTGCATCGTTAGAACTTTGTCAGGCCACTTACCTTCAAGTTGAGCCATGTCATCAAGTAAACGATCGGCATAATCAGTGATCTTGAAATACCACTGATTCAACTTCTTCTTGGTGACAGTTGAATCACAACGCTCGCACAGCCCTGCAACTACTTGCTCATTTGCTAGAACGGTTTGGCAACCTGGGCACCAGTTAACCGCTGAATCTTTGCGGTAAGCCAAACCACGTTCGTAAAACTTTAGGAATAACCATTGATTCCATTTGTAGTATTCCGGGTCGCAGGTATTGAAAACGCGATCCCAATCAAATGAACATGCATAACGTCGCATCGATGCTTTCTGCACCGCAATGTTTTCATACGTCCAAATTCTTGGGTCTGAATTGCGCTTGATTGCTGCGTTTTCTGCGGGCAAACCAAAAGCATCCCAACCAATCGGGTGCATGACATTGAAACCCTTTTGCGCCCAATAACGAGCGATTACATCACCCAGTGCGTAAGCCTCGGCATGGCCCATATGTAGATCACCCGATGGATAAGGGAACATGTCCAAAACATATTTCTTTTCACGGGCGTCATCTGCGCGACCTGATTTAAATGGTTGTAGCTGATCCCAGACAGGCAGCCACTTTTCCTGCACGTAGGCAAAGTCATATGCCGCGTGCTCGCGCTCGTCATTCACGTTGTTATTCATACGTGGAGCTAAGGGGATTTGAACCCCTGACCCCCTGCATGCCATGCAGGTGCGCTACCAGCTGCGCTATAGCCCCGATTTTTGTGCGAGTGCAGACCTTACCGCATTTAGCGCGGAGAGCCTTATGGCGAAGTTGCACCACTTTCTTCTCCGTATACAGGCTCTGGAATGGAGCCGGCATTGTGTTCAATCAAATTCCACTGTCGCGGATTACGTTCCAAAATCGACCAAGACGCATTAGATAGTCCACCAATAACTCCCCACTTAGACATTGGAAGTTCTAGCAAGGATCCCAAAATACATCGAGCAGTTCCACCGTGGGTTGTAACAACTAACAATTGATCAGTTTTATCCCCTAGCGCTTTCTTGATAGCGCGAACTGCGCGGTCAGCAACTTCACTGCGTCGCTCTCCAGTTGTTCCTGCGGGATTATCTTCGCCATCAATCCAACGAATAAAATTGTGGAAATCTTCGGCGCGATTTTCAGCACCAGTTTTCCCTTCCCACAAACCACCATTGGTTTCGCGAAGATCTTCATCGATTGCAACTGTTAGGCCAGTTAGATCTGCCAGTGATTGCGCGGTGTCGCGTGCACGTCCGAGATCACTTGAAATAATCATGGTTGGCTTCATACCGGCAAGAATTTGGGCTGCATGTTGTGCTTGGAAGCGACCTACTTGATTAAGGTCAATATCTGAATGACCTTGAAAGCGGTTTACAACATTCCAATCAGTTTGGCCGTGACGCCACAAAAGAACGCGATTAGCGGCCAAGCGAGGCCCTCACTGCTTCTAACTCAATTGTTGGGCAGTCATTCCATAAACGATCCAGCATGTAGTACTTGCGAAGTTCAGCGCTTTGTACATGAACAACTAAATCTGAATAATCCAACAAAATCCATTCAGCGCCATGCTCACGGCGAATCGGCTTGTCACCAATTGCTGCCAATTGGCGTTCAACTTCATCGGCAATTGAATCAACTTGTGCTTCATTGTTACCAGTTGCAATCAAGAAAACTTCACTCAGAACTAATTGATCTGAAAGATCTAGCGCCACAACATCTACTGCGATCTTGTCGATTGCAGCTTTGGCGGCCACTTGGGTAATCTCTAAAGTTCTGCTGCTAATTGTCATAGAGGTTATTCTCCCGTATAAATGCGGCCACTGATGACGAAACATCTGCGCTCAAACCTTGGCGAATTGTGGTTGCTGCAACATTTAAAGCTCCGATATCAACCCCATCGCCTGTAAATCCAGGTCTTGCAATGATTAAGAATTCGACCATTTCCCGTAATTCGTCAATGCGGTGCCATTGATTCAATTTCTCTGCGGCATCTTGGCCAATGACTAAAACGATGGTGTCATCTGGATAATTTTGGGCAACCGCTTCAACGGTATCGATTGCATAGCTTGGACCGGTTCGAAGTATTTCAATGGGATTGACCTGAACCTTGGATGCAATTTCTGCCGGCAAATCAGCTAAAGCTAATTGGCACATGGTGCGTCTTTGTTGCCCAGTTGCAATTGGAGCATTTTCTCGAAGAAGCGGAACGCCTGCCGGAATAACCAATAACTGATCTACTAAATCTTTTTCAAACAATTGGGTAATTACATGCAGGTGACCCAGATGAATCGGATCAAAAGTTCCTCCGTAAATACCTACTCGGGACAAATTAGTCTCGGTCTAGGCGAAGTACTAAATAAAGAAAAAGCGACATCACAACAAATGTGAAGACACCGAAAAACAGTGGTGAGGCTGGAAGTTCGCGAGTAACCTCGCTGGCAAGAATCATCATGGATGGAATACTACTACTTACCCGCCAATAGCTCTTTAAATCTGGCTTCATCGATTACTGGCACACCTAATTCCTGTGCTTTTGCCAGTTTTGAACCCGGGTCACTTCCTACTAACAAATAGTCGGTTTTCTTTGAAACGGATGAGGATGGCTTTCCACCATGGGCGGTAATAGTTTCTGAAATTCCATCTCTGGTAAAAGTTTCTAGTCCACCGGTGACAACAAAGGTAAGCCCTGCCAATGTTTGCGGCAATTGTTCACTCTGTTGAACAACCATGCACACGCCGGCCTTTTCCCACTTGGAAATAATCTCTTTGTGCCACTTCACGCCAAACCATTCGACAATAGATTCGGCGATGATCTGTCCAACACCATCTATATCTGCTAAATCTTCGGCGCTAGCTTCTGAAATCGATTTGATTGAACCAAGCGCAGTTGCTAAACCTTGCGCAGCGGTTGGGCCAACGTGGCGGATAGAGAGCGCAACTAATGTCCGCCACAGTGGACGATTCTTTGCATCTTCTAATGCCGCCAATAACTTATCTACATTTGCAGCAGGTGTTCCATCCTTCTTGGTAAAGAAAGTTGAAGTAACAAGTTTTTCTGCAGTCAGATCAAAAAGATCTGACTCATCTTTGATTATCTTGGCATCTAGCAAGGCAATTGCGGCTTCATACCCTAGAACATCAATATCTAGAGCCGCGCGCGAACCTATGTAATAAATGCGCTCTCTTAGTTGTGCCGGGCAACTTTGAGTATTTGGGCAACGGATATCAACATCGCCTTGGCTCATGGCACGAAGTTCATCGCCGCATTCTGGACAATGTGTTGGCATAACAAATGCGCGCTCTGTTCCTTTGCGCTTATCAAGTACGGGACCGAGTACTTCTGGGATTACATCCCCAGCTTTACGAATAACGATGGTGTCCCCAATTAAGACGCCTTTACGAACAATCTCTTCGGCGTTATGCAAGGTTGCATTTGTAACTGTAGATCCAGCAACTTTTACAGGTTCCATATATGCAAAAGGTGTAACTCTGCCGGTTCTTCCGACGCTGACTCTAATGTCTAGTAATACCGTCGTTACTTCTTCTGGTGGGTACTTATATGCAATTGCCCATTTTGGAGCTCGTGAAGTAAAGCCGAGCTGAGCTTGTTGAGACAAAGAATCAACCTTAATGACGACGCCATCAATTTCGTGTTCCACGTCATGGCGATGGTCTGCATAAAATTGAATAAATTTTTGAACATCTGTGCGCGAACCACAGACTTTAAAGCGATCACTGGTTGGTAAACCTAAACTCTTTAGCACTTGGTAGGCACCACTTTGAGACTCAAATGAAATGCCATCGCGCGCGCCAACGCCATGTACAACAACAGAAAGTGGTCGGGAGGCAGTAACTCGTGGATCTTTTTGACGAAGCGATCCAGCTGCACCATTTCGTGGATTAGCAAATAGCTGCTTGCCGGCTTCTTCTAATGAGTCATTGAGTTCATTAAATGCAGCTATCGGAAAGAAAACTTCACCGCGGACTTCTATCAAAGTTGGAATAGAATCACCCTTTAATTGATGAGGCAAATTCTTAATCGTTTTCACATTAAGGGTCACGTCTTCGCCAGTAACACCATTACCTCTAGTCAAACCTCGGACAAGCACGCCGTTTTCGTAGGTTAAGTTAATAGCCAGGCCATCGACTTTTACCTCGCACAAATACTGTGGTTGTGAAATCTCTTTTTCGACCCGATCAAACCATTGTGATAACTCATCTGAATCAAAAACATTATCTAAGCTCATCATCTTTTCGATGTGATCGCGCTGTTCAAATTGGGTCGAAAATCCCCCACCCACATGCTGCGTTGGCGAATCGGGTTCACGTAGCTCTGGATTCTTATCTTCTAGTCCCTGTAACTCGCGCAGCAATTCATCAAACTGTGCATCTGTAATTGTTGGTTGATCTAAAACGTAATACTTAAACTGGTGATCACGGATTTCATTGATCAGCTCGGTCATACGGTGACGGGCTTTGCTGTTCATTGTGTCTCACAAATTGTTGCCGACCCCACGACGCGATCACCATCATAAATAACCATCGCTTGCCCGGTCGCAAGTCCCAGCAATGGCTGATCCAAAGTGGCTACAAGAAGGGTTCCGTCAAAGAAGTAGGTGCATGGCAATGCAGCGCCATGAGCACGCACTTGTACAAAACCTTGCTGAGGTTCAGATGTAACTGCCGGGCCACACCACACTGGGCGTTCACCACGCATTGTCGTGATTGCTAAATCTTCACGCGCACCAACCACAACAGTGTTTGTTACCGGTTCGATCTTTAATACAAAGCGCGGTGAACCATCTGCCGTTGGTACCGTCAGGCCTAAACCTTTTCGCTGACCAATTGTGTAGGTGTATGCGCCTTTGTGTTCGCCAATTTTATTTCCATCTTGATCAACGATTGGCCCAACTTCACTGCCCAGTCGATCTCGCAGCCAACCAGCGTTATCACCTGATGGCACAAAGCAAATGTCGTGACTATCGGGCTTTTGCGCAACAGCTAAACCTCGGCGTTCTGCTTCGGCACGGATGTCTACTTTTGTGGTGTCCCCTAAAGGAAAGATTGCACCATTAATTTGTTCGATCGTTAAAACAGATAAAACATAGGACTGATCTTTTGAATGATCAACTGCTCTATGCAAAGTTTTTCCGCTTGGACCAATTTCGGTGCGCGCATAGTGGCCAGTGACAACACCATCAAAGCCCATCGCACGTGCACGATCTAAAACCGCTGCAAACTTAATCTTTTCATTACAACGCAAACATGGATTTGGAGTTCTGCCAGCAGAATATTCAGCTAGGAAATCTTCAACAACACCATCATGGAATTCTTCTGCCATATCCCAAATGTAGAAAGGGATACCAATGACATCGGCAGCTCTGCGCGCATCATGTGAATCTTCAATGGTGCAACATCCACGCGCACCTGATCGATACTTTTGTGGGTTTGCAGCCAGCGCTAAGTGAACTCCAATAACATCATGCCCGGCTTCGACTGCGCGGGCAGCGGCAACTGCTGAATCAACTCCACCGCTCATTGCTGCGATTAATTTCATATGTTGTTAGCCGCCCGTCCTCGGACAATTACATCGGGCAGCACTGACATTACAAAATCCACATCTGCTTGCGTAGATCCGGCCCCGAATGAAAAGCGTAAGGATGACTGAGCGGTTGTTTCGTTATGTCCCATCGCCAGCAGTACATGACTTGCTTCATGTACACCTGCGCTACATGCCGAACCAGTTGAGGCTGAAACATGTGCGTTGTCTAAAAGCAATAGCAAGGTGTCGCTCTGTGTCCCCGGAAAAGTCACATTTACTATTCCTGGCAAGCGCTTACTTGCTCCCCCATTGATGTAGGCATCTGGGATTGCTTTACCAAGTGCTTGAATAAAATTGTCACGAAGAGTTTCAACGGCAGCACTTGGGTAGGTCTCTGACGATGCTGCCGCAAAAGCAACAATGCTTGGCGCGTTTAAAGTACCGCTTCGAATTTCGCGCTCTTGTCCACCGCCATGAAGCAAAGCCGGAATTTCATACGCGCGACGCAAAATCAAAGCACCAATTCCCAATGGTCCCCCAACTTTGTGCGCGCTTAAAGTTAATGCAGTTACACCAAGCTCTTTGTAGGACAACGGCACTTTTTTGAAACTTTGCACCGCATCGGTGTGTACTGGAATCTGTCCAGCCATAGCTACGACTTCGCGAATCGGTTGAATAACGCCGGTTTCATTATTTGAATGCATAATCGAGATCACAGCGATTTCTGCTGAACGTCTAGAAATCAAATCGCTCAGAAACTCAAGGTCAATAACACCATGAATATCGACTGGAACAAGAATTACTTCGGCGCCTTCATGCGTTTTGAGCCAATGTGCAGGATCCAAAATTGCATGGTGTTCAATGGCAGAAATCACAACGACTGTTTTGCCGTGCGCTTTTCCATTCCACCACAAACCCTTGAGCGCTATGTTGTTTGCTTCAGTTCCGGATGCGGTGAAAATAACTTCAGATGCTAGGGACCCAACTTCGCGGGCAATAGATTCGCGCGCATCCTCTAAAGATTTACGGGTAGCGCGGCCATGGGTGTGCAGACTTGAAGGATTACCTAATTCTTGAAGTTGCGAAGTAATTGCCTTAAATGCGGCAGGCGACAGTGGTGTCGTTGCGGCATGGTCTACATAGATTGAAGGCACGGGCCTAAGTCTATGACTTGCGGGCTTTAACGCCTTCCGTTGCCTTTGGTAGAACGGCAAACAAGTCCCCAACTACGCCGAAATCTGCGATTTCAAACAATGGCGCTTCAGGATCTTTATTGATTACAACGATGGTCTTACTTGTCTGCATACCTGCGCGGTGCTGGATCGCTCCTGAAATTCCACACGCGACATAGAGCTGAGGGCTAACTGTTTTGCCTGTTTGTCCCACTTGGTATGAATGTGGATACCAGCCCGCATCAGTTGCCGCGCGTGATGCGCCAACAGCAGCTCCAAGCGAATCTGCAAAACCTTCTACTGCAGAGAAATCTCCGTTAGTTCCGCGACCACCTGAAACAACAATGTTTGCTTCTGTTAGTTCTGGACGTCCACCCTGAACTGGAGGTTGTGTTGAAGTAACCGTTGCTTTCTTGGATGCATCTGAAACTTGAAGTGAAAGAGTTTCTATGGAAGGAGTTGCAGCAGCAATATTTGCATCAATTGAATTAGGGCGCACAGTAATGATTGGAGTTCCGTGCGAAACCTTTGAGTGAACCGTTGTCGATCCACCAAAAACTAGCTGAGTTGCAGTGATATCTGCTGAAACATCAACGGCATCAGTGATGATTCCGGAGCCACTCTTGATTGCAGTACGAGCCGCTACCTCTTTGCCAAAAGCATGAGATGCAATCAAAACAGCTGCTGGTGATTGCGCAGTGATAATCTGGGCAAGCACGTCCGCAACTGCGGCAACGCCATTGGTAACAAATGCGTCGGATTCAACAACAACGACTTTACTTACTGGTCCCTTGTTGATGTCGGCAGCCATTGCTGCACCTTTTCCAGCAGGGGCCAGAACAACGGCTGTGACTTCACCGATACGTGCACCAGCTGTTGCTAACTCTGCATTGGTCTTTGTGGCTTTTGAACTAATAAAGTCAGCCAAAATCAATACATTGCTCATATCAACTTCTTTTCTGCTAGGAATG
>Ga0208222_1000349_pt1 | contig 13307 bp, 35 predicted proteins | sample LakMenEpi13Sep09_FD_150694 | JGI IMG/M metagenome (GOLD analysis project Ga0208222, IMG submission 150694) | Freshwater microbial communities from Lake Mendota, WI - 13SEP2009 deep hole epilimnion (SPAdes) | ecosystem: Environmental > Aquatic > Freshwater > Lentic | place: Lake Mendota, Madison...
CGATGGTGGTATTGATGAAGTCATCAGCACTCGTCGTCTGGTTCATATCATCAAGGCATATTCTATCTTCGGTAAGAAGGACAAAGCAATCAAGGTTTGCCTGAATCGTTTTGATGATGAAACCAAAGCAACCTTTGTTGAGTTGTATGACAAGATTGATGCTGAATTTAAGCAAACCGAAACGCAGGAGTTGGGGTGATCCCCCTTCCTGTCTATATAAAAACATACCAACACTTCACTGTATTCTTATGAGCACAACTTTTCTGGAAAAGGATGCCGATTCAATTTATGAGGATTTGGAAGAAACTCCAAATGAGGAATATGAAGATGAATATCGTGAAGATAGAATGGATCAGATGATTTCTAGATATGGTTATTGAGGGGAAATCAATGATTCAAAATATAGAAGAATTGATGCTTCTTGAGCATCACCAAGAACTCAAGCAATTTGCTGAATACCTTGGAGTTGATTATGAAGATTACCTAGAATTTCTACATCCAGATGTTGATTTTGATGATATTTCAAGGTAAATTATATGAGTGATGAGTTTGGTTGGATTAGTAAAAATATGGAATGGGCAATCGTTCCATATGGTAAAAAATTTATGTCGATTTACAAAGGACAGCAAATTTCGGTTCATACCACAATGGATACTGCAAAAAAATTTGTTAATCGGGAGATAAAGAAACGATGACAATCGAAAAAATCGAATCAATTCATCAAGACAATGATGGGGTTGTTTATGTCTCTGCTGTGATTGATGAGGTTTTATTGATGTACTCACAGACTTTATACGATCCTCCTGAATATGGACCTGGACTATGTGAAGCATCTTTTACTTTGAGTGAAGAAGAATATCTGCCAGACAATGAATATGAACTTATTCAATTTCTGGAGGATCTGGATCTAGATTGGACTCTGGTTGACTGTAGTGATGATTATTATTGCGATTAATTTTCAACTCTTTTTACTCTCCTAACAAAGAAATGAACTACAACAGAAACAAAGCAATAGACCTCATGGTAGAGGACTTGCATACGGTACATCACGAAATAAGATGTAGGGCAAAGGGTCAAGGTTGTGAGGGTGAGTTGGACATTATTAAGCAGCAATTGTTAGATTATCTAACATTCTTAAGAAAAACGCCATGATTTATTACTACAGTCTCTTCACAGTATTTGCTATCATTATTACAATGATGATAATAGATGCAAATGTATCAGATTACATTTATCTGATTAGTAAATCTATTGGTACTAAATTCAAGAGACTTTATTGGATGATGAGGTTTCATCCATTTATATTTTCAAATCCACTAGGACAATGGTGGATGATGAGAAAACATATGAAGACAGCAGAAGAACTGTCAAAGCAACTTTCCAAATCCAATGAAGATGAATTAAAATGAAAAAGGATGACAAGCAAGAGTTTCCATACGAACAATTTCCAGTAAAGGTCATTCATAAAGATGGAAAGGAACTAAAGGATAAGAAGACTTGTTATTTCCAAAATCAAAATCACGCAGAAAAATATATCACTAGGTGCAAGTTCACGACTAAAGATTATGAAATTTTTATCAAACCTGGAACTAATGTGGAGACTGTGGGCAAAAGCACTCGGAGAAAAAGCACATCCAACAAATCATCTAGCAGATCGAATCGCAGTAATTAGAACAATTATCTTTACTACATATCTTGTGACAAACTGCTTTATCGTGGCAGGTGTAATTCGTCATTGGAATGATAGGGAAATTAAAGTTGAGGTGGAAATTTATGAAAATTCAAACTATTCGGAAAAGTTATACTCAAAAGGATGGGACGGTATGGAAGTGGGTAGAACCTCCAGAATTGAGGGAGTTTATTCTTCAGGTACAGTCAAAAACAAAACAGGAGAGTTTGAATGAATCCTGAATGGATTGATGACACATTTTATATTAAAGAGCAAAGATGGGGAACTTGGGTATCTTATGATAAAGAGGACAAATCAATTATCACATCTCTCACTAAAGAGCAATGTATTTCAGCAACCCGTTTTTATCTTAAGGGACGGCAGGAAGGTTTCACTGAATCCCAAACTTATGAAGGCGTAGTAGGTGGAAAACTCTAGACCATATCATGTATTTGATTATACAACTCCTTGGTTTGAGTGGTTGTCTTATTTGGAATGTTGTGCTAGTCTAGATGTTGAACCATCTTATGGTAGATGGTTAAGATACAATTCTTACTTTAATCTTTATGGAGTAAAGAAATGAGCAGAACTTACAGGAATACTACTGGTATGCATAGATATGCATATCGTTATCCAAAAACTGAAAATGAGCGTAAGCAACTGGATGGAGTTCTTCATGATTGTGAACTCTTTGAATTCCCAATCTCAAAAGTAAATCATATGAGATCTAGGGAGAATAATCTTCCTTCTTGTTGGGATGATAAAGTTGTCAGTGCCTATTATCAGCAGGATTACGAGGTAAGTTAATGCAAAAGTTCATTCAACCCATTCTTGATTACACTAATTATTTGGAAGAAAAAATTAAAAAATTAGAACAAGAAAATGTAGGGACAACAAATACCCTATATGAACTACAAACGCAAATAGAGGAACTTCAACGAAAGGTAATTGGTAATGACTGAAACAGATTCACTTAAAGTTACTGAAAGGGAAGATGGATCATTTGATCTTGATTGGGATGAAAATGATCCAATGTGGTCTTTTTTGAATGATAAAGATCAAGAATGGATTGAGAACTGGTTTAATGAAGCACTAAAGCAAAAACTAAAAATGTACGAAGATCAGCATACAATTCCTGTAGAGGAAGATCCAATCACTGGAGAACAGTATATTACATTTCCAAAAGAATCTATTCAAAAACTTGGATGGAAGGAAGGTGATACTCTACAGTGGGTTGATAATTATGATGGATCCTTTACTATTAAAAAGTTATGAATGAACTAGGTAAATCCCTAAAAGAATGGTGGGATTCTGATGCTTGTAAAAAACTTCAAAAAGATATGGAGGAATCTGTACAAAAATCAGTAGGAAAGTATTTTATGCTTTCTGAAGATGAAAAACTTGATATGGTACAAGCAATCTGCTATATTATGTGTAAGGCAGAACAAGCAGGAACAAGTCATCGAGGACTTCAAGATGCTTTAGGAATCTATCCTGCTGGGTTCTGGATTTCCGAACTAATGGATGTTCACAATTCTCTCTATTCTTATTATCATGATAAGAAGCAAAATGAAGAATTGGAAAAAGATATTGAAGTGTTACAAAAGTTTACTGAAACCTGAAGACATCATTAAGAAAACATTGATACGATAGATATTATGTTAGGATTTCCTCATAAATTGAGAGCATTATGACTTACTCAGACAATTTCAATTCTGAACTTTCTAATGATGAATGGAATGAATTAGTTGCACTTAAAAATGTAATTAATCAAAACCCAGCATCAGTACATCCAGAAAAAATGGAACTTTTCACTGCTATGCTAGTCAAAACTCTAGAAGGTAAAGGAGACTGAAGTATAACCTCTGATAAATAATCAGAGGTTATTTTTTATCTAAATGCTTTCTGAAGGTAGAAAAAGAGATGCTGCTGCGAATGCTATATTAGCATTGTCGTTTGCTGCAAATGCAGCACAGTCTCCACAGGCATTAGTTAGATCTGGAAATGTTGAAGCACCAGGTATGCAACTAATGTCAAATATGATGAGAAAAAGAAAGGAAGCAAATCGAAATTTAGATAGTGGAAGAGTCTCACATCCTGCTAGAAATCGTAAAATGAAAACATTCAAGGAATTCGTAGAAGAAGCATATCTCGTTGAGATGCGTAAAGAGGATAAAGTGAAGGGAGAAAAGAAAACTCCTCTTCACGTAACCACAACTTCAGGTAGAGTTGTGAAAAAACCTGAAGGCGGACTAGAAGTTAAAAAATCAACAAGAAAATCATTATCACCAAGAGCTGCAACTGGTAGAATGAAGCAGGGGATGATTGATAAAGAAACTCAACCATATGCTACTAGAATGCACGGTGCTACTAGACACGCACAAGGTGGTGGTGGTTCTGGGGCAGCAGCACCTGGTAGATTGAGAGGTGTTGGGAAACTAGAAAAGCAGAAAATGGAGAAAACTCCAGAAGGAGAAAGAGTAAGACCATTTAGTGCTGGTCCATCACCCGCACAGAAAGTTGCATTAAAGAGGGCACAAAGATCACGTTCAACTGGTAGTGGCAGATGAAAACATTTCAAGAGTTTATTTACGAATGTTATGAACTTGAAGAAAGTTCAGGTGGTGAAAGAAGTGGTAGAAGAACTAGAGGTAATGTAACACTGGCTCGTGGTCGTGGTGCTGATATGAGTAGGAGTGAAAGAACCACTGCTGCTATCTCAAAGAAGGCAGGATTGAAGGGAACTGGTAAGTATTCCACCAAAGACTTAAGAGCAAAGCCTAAAAATTATACAACTAATGATAGCGAAGACGATTATGATGATTACGGCAGCACAAAACAAGACCATTATATTCGCACACACGCATCTGGAAGAAAAGCAGCAAAGGGTGAAAGACTAATCCAAAAGTTTAAATCAGCAGGTAAAGATTCTTCTGGGTGGACAAAATATAAACATGCACCTTCAAGTGAAAGTGTAAGAAGAGTGAAGGACTTGAAAAAGCAAATGACTAAAGCAGGTGCAAAGAAAACTGGAAGAGTCCATACTGTAGATATTATGCATCGTGATATTGAACTTGAAAAGGGTGATAAACATCAACAAATGGAAAGAGGAAGAAACTTTATTGCTGCCGTAAAGGATACTCCAAATCAACTCAAGAGAGCAGGTGCAAAGAAAGGTGAAACTGTTGTTGGAAAACCATCTGCTGTGATGCAGGGTGAAGATGAAAAGACTGGTGAAGCAAAGAGAGCAAAACTTTATAAGAAAGCATTCGGCAAAAGAAGCACTGAAAAGTCTGCAAAAACTGGATTGATGGTTGGAAAAGCAGACTGAGACAATCCTTAAACTGTCCTCAAGACCTCGCAAGAGGTCTTTTTTTGTGCTATACTACTTGAAACACGCAAATCCTATGGAACTTACAGTTGTAGCAATCAAACGTGAAGATTGTTTGTATCACTTTGACCATCCTCATAATGATACAGTTGAAGAACTTCTTTTGAATGGAACTGAAGAAGCAATTGATGAGCATTGCTACTTCAAGACTGGAAAGTATCCGATTGAAGGTGATGAAGTTGAGATTTCCCTTTTCCTTGAAGAACCTGCTGATTATGATACTCTTCTGGTGAAAGAAGTATCTGATGAAGAAGGCACAACGTATACTGATACGACAATGTGTGTTCCTGTTTGGTTGTGTCCTTGGTTGCAAGGATACTTTGGTAAAGTTCCCGAAGAGATTTACATCAAAGTGCGTCCGATTAACAAAGGTCTTGAGGCATTTGTGAAAGCAACTGGGATGAGACAGTTCCTGAACTGACACACGACCTTGCCAGACCACCCCTGACCGTGCTATGATTACGGAGTAATCGAAAGGGACCGATGGAAGTTCTTGAAATCACCAATTCTTCTGCTATTGCAAGGATTGAGTTTGATAATGAACACAATCAAGTAGGTATTGCTTATACCTATAAACCAGAGCAAGTTTATCTTTTTAAGTGTGATGACTTGACTTATGTAAAAGAACAAGTTAATGTTGCTGAGAGTATTGGCAAACTTGTTTCACAGTTTCGGAAAGATGGAACTCTTGTGAATATCTAATTCACATTTTTTGCTCGTTTAGCTATCTGGTGAAAGCACCCGACTCATAATCGGTTCCAGGAGAGTTCAATTCTCTCAACGAGCACCTATGGAAGTGTGGCAGAGAGGTTTAATGCAGGGGATTGCTAATCCCCCGATGTCTTCAGTAGGCATCCGTTGGTTCAAATCCAACCACTTCCGCCAGGGTTATTAACTCAGTGGTAGAGTATTCGGCTTTTAACCGATTAGTCGTTGGTTCAAATCCAACATAACCCACCTCGGGAAATTAGCTTAGGGGTAGAGCATTCGACTGATAATCGAAAGGTCGGTGGTTCAAATCCACCATTTCCCATTTGACAATCTAAGGTTTCTGCCTTATGATTGTCAAATAATCAAGGGACTGTTGCTTATTGGTTAAAGCCCACACCTTATAAGTGTGTGAACCGAGTTCAATTCTCGGCAGTCCTACCAAAACATATGGGACGGTGGCGGAAGTGGTAGACGCACCGGACTTAAAATCCGTTGGGAGCAATCCCGTGAGAGTTCAAGTCTCTCTCGTCCTATTCAAGTAATTCATTAAATGAAACAGTTTCCACTAAAAACCTGTCTTAGGTATCCAGGGGGCAAGAGTAAAGCATTAAAAACTCTTGCTCCTTGGTTTCCTACTGATTTCAAAGAATTCAGAGAACCATTTTTAGGTGGTGGGAGCATTTCTTTAATGGTATCCCAAAACTATCCAAAGATACCTATTTGGGTGAATGACAAGTATTATTACTTGTATAACTTCTGGGTTCAGTTGAGGGATAATGGTCAAAAGTTATCAGAAGCACTAAGGCAAATTAAAGAAGGAGTTGATGGTGATGATGAGGGGCATAGACATCTTTTTGATTTCTATGCTTCTCACATTCAAGAACTGATTCCATTCGAACAAGCAATTGCTTTTTTTGTAATGAATAAGTGTTCTTATTCAGGACTTACTGAAAATTCTACATTTTCAGTTCAAGCATCAAGATCTAATTTTTCTCTTGTTGGCATTGACAAACTTCCACTTTACTCAAACATCATTAAAGACTGGAAAATCACTAATATTGATTATTCAGAAGTAATGAATGATGCTGGTGACGACGTATTTGTGTTTCTTGATCCTCCTTACGACATTAAGGATTTTCTTTATGGTACAGACAGAAAACTCCATTCGTCCTTCTCACACGAAAGATTCGCAGATGATGTAGATCAATGTCCTCATCGTTTTATGATTACATATAACGTTAATGATTGGATTAAAGATCGTTATAAAGACTACACACTAACAGAGTGGAAACTACGTTATTCAATGGTTCATCGTGGAAGAAAAGGTACAGATGATAATGTGAAAACTGAATTATTAATTACAAACTACAAAAATAATGAAATTGTATAAATATTTGTATAAGTTTTCTCAAGTCAAATGAACTCAGCACAGTACTTACGTGAAATGTATGCATCCATTTATTCTCAAAATGTTGATGAAGAAAGGGCACCTGGTGTAAAACCATATCGTCCAACTATGTCTCAGGCAGAAGTCAGAGCAGATGCTAAGAAATCTCGTGAGAAGCATGTAGAAAAGGCAAAGGGACAGAAAGGTTATGGTCCCGAGGAAAAGTTCAAGGATTGGAAAGACAGAGCAACACCTGCTTCAAAACTCAAGAGAAAGGGTGGAGAAGAAGAAACTGTTTCTCAAAGAATGGATAGAGAAAAGCCCTACGGCAAAAGAATGACTGGTCCAATGGCAAGAGAGTATGGTAGCCGTCATGCTGCTGAAGTTACTCGTGTTGTAAAGGGTGCTGGTGAACCACAAGCAGTTACTTATCCAAGAAAAAAATCAAAGCCTAGTACCGAAGTTATTAGAAAGGAAAGTGCTGATCTTTATGATCTAATTCTTTCACACCTTCTTGATGAAGGTTTTGCTTCGACTGAAGAAGCAGCAGTTGCTATTATGTCAAATATGAGTGAAGAGTGGGTAGACAGCATCGTTGCAGAATACATCGAAGAGTGATATAATCACAATAAGATTCTAAAGAGGGTCTTATGGCCCTCTTTTTTAATGCTTGACAACTCATTATAGATATGGTATGATGAGTTCATAAGGAAAGGTGGCCGAGTGGTTTAAGGCGTTTGTCTTGAAAACAAAAGAGATGAAAGTCTCCGGAGGTTCGAATCCTCTCCTTTCCGTTGGAGTTTACTCCAACCTTACTGAAAGTTTTATTGACACCGTGGGGACTCAATAAATTACTTCAGTATTGTATCACCGTTTATGGAGTTGTACGTTAACAACTCCACTGGGAGATTAACTCAGTGGTAGAGTGGTTGCCTTACAAGCAATAAGTCGTTGGTTCGAATCCGACATTTCCCATTGAAAGTTGAAAGACTTTCAATCCCGATGACACCGTTGGTAACGGTCATGCAGTGGTGGTGCCACGCAATCCAGAAGGAGATTTATCTCTGAGGTAGGTGTATCAAAACTTAAGGTTCGAATCCTTATGTCGGGACAACGGGATGTAGCGCAGTTTGGTAGCGCATCTGTTTTGGGAACAGAGGGTCGTAGGTTCGAATCCTATCATCCCGATTGGAGAATAAATATCTCCAACTACAAAAATAAATTATGTCACTGGTTTCTCAAAAAGATAGAACTCTTGCCATTGAGGCATTAGATTTTTATCTCTTCAATAAACAATTTGATTTCACTGAAGAAAAAAGAATGGAAGTTAATGCACTTCTAAACTGGATTAAACTAGAATATCAGAAAAATGAAAATTAATCTCTGGTATTGTGATAATATGAAACAGTGGAGATGGACCCTCACAGATTCATCAAGACCTATTGTTAGACAAGAATCGGGACAAAGACCGAATCTTCGTGATGCTATGAATGATGTAGCAAATACTGTCGAATATATGATGGAACAGTAATTTTTATTCCAGATGACCGAGCAAGCGAACGGACCCGACTGTTAATCGGAGATCGGTAGGGGCAGTACCTACATCTGGAGTTTGCCCATATACTCCAACTGGCAGAGAGGGTGGACTTAGAATCCATACAGTGTAGGTTCGACTCCTATTATGGGCATCTAGGGGAATTAGTTAAACGGTATAACGGGTGCTTTGCAAGCACTTATTAGGAGTTCGATTCTCCTATTCTCCATACAAAGGGTCAATTTTTGAAGTGGCACAAGCATAATCCTTTTGGGTTGACTTCGTGCTATACTACTAGAGTAGTTAAGCAAATCTTGTGTTGGCAACTAAAGTGAAACGCAAAATGGTAAATGTGGAACCTGTTTCCAACAAAGCAAAAAATAGATTTGCAAATATGATGGATAGTCTGCACGGATGTCATGTAGAACAAGAAAATGATAAACAACTATTTCTAGCATCAATCAATAAGAAATACTTCTTTTGGATTGATAAAGTAAATGACCCTAATTGGAAAATTGTAAAATAAACTATGACTTACACTGCTGAAGTTCAATTTAAGTTTGATGCAACCTGGACACCTAGTTACAGTTCTTCAATCCCTGATGATGACTTTGTTCCTGAAGAACACTATTTGATTACTGCTCCTGCTGCTGATTTGAATGCAAAGCAGTATTTCAAACTGTTTGAGAAGTTCATGCTGTGTGTTGGTATGTCACCTGCAAGTATTCGTAGTGGTGCTATGTCACTTGTCTTTAATGATTATGTGAATGAGAGTGACCAACGCAAGATTTGTGATGAGTATGAACTGACTATGGATGAAGACCTTCACAGTAAGTTTAAGGAATGGAAAGTGCGTGATGAAGAGATTGCACGATTGGGGAAAGGTCCTATGGGAACTGTACTGACTGAAGAAGAACTGACTAATCTGGAGGAAGGTAAGTGAAACTCATCTCATTCAAACATCGTGAGGATTATGGACACGAATGGTATGTTCAAATTCTTCATACTAAACGATGGGCACTTCTTCAAGCATCAGTTTCTTGGAACGATTTTCCAACATTTCCTTTTCTCCAAGTCAAATCGGGGATGGGGACCTTGTTAAGTATTATGTTCTGTATTTACAAACTGGGATTTGATATTGGTATTTGTGAGCACACTTGGAATTTTGAATACCTTGAAGACCTTGATGTTGAAGAGGAAAATGAGATTTAGGAATATAGAATTTAGATGGAGTAAATGTAACAACAAGTATGAACTCGTCAAGTGGTATCAATCTAATGGTTCAGGACAAGAGAACTGTTATGTAATTGCTTTCTTTGATAAAGACAAAGAATGCTATAATATGAGAACCATAGGTGATAGGTTCTTTGAGGATAAAGATGCTTGGGTTGTGGGTAAGTATGGTTTGGAGTTTCTAAATGAAATCTTTGAGATTGAAAGAATTGAAGAGGAACTGAAATGATAACAGTAAAGTTTGTATCAGTCACCAGAACGATTGACCCTAAGACAGGTATTCATTACCTTGATGCTGTTGATGCTTATGGTTTCCACTGGATGGCACAAATGGACCATAAAACTGAACCACACTTGTGCTATATTAAAGTGTGGTATCAAGACCCACAGCAACCTAAAACTTATAAGGACACTTGAAGAACTGGCACAGGGCATCTCCACAGGTGCCCTTTTTGGTTTATAATGACTTCATACACAACAAACCGATGAAACTCTTTCAATACGATAAAAAAGTTTGGGATGATGGTGATACTGACTACACTTGGCAGTTTGGTATCTTCAACAATCGTTCATTACTCTGGGTTCATTATGAAAATCCCAGTCGTTTAGTTTTTAGTGATGGTGGATTACACATCCTATTCTCATTCTTTACTAATTCTTTATTTGGAGTAGATTTTCAAGTTGGTAAGGTTGGTTTGAGTTTTAACTTTTGCACAGAATACTTTGATGGGTTTGGAGAGGATGAGTGATGAATTAGATTTGCTATAAATAAGAATGTCTGTTTGGACGGCAATCTCTACAGACAAAGATTGGGTGTTCTTCGGGACACCTTTTCTATTATAAATAATAATGCCGTCCAAATAGAATAGAAATGGAAACTCCAAGAGAGTATTATACTTACGCATATTTGCGTGAAGATAGAACACCCTACTATGTTGGTAAGGGAAAGGGAAATCGTATATATGCAAATCATCAAAGGGGAATAAGTGTTCCCAAAGATAAATCAAGAATAATCTTCTTAAAACAAAACATAACAGAAGAAGAAGCATTCAAACACGAAATTTATATGATTGCTGTTTTTGGTAGGAAAGATTTAGGAACTGGTATTCTTCGCAATAAAAGTGATGGTGGTGAAGGACCTTCTGGTGTTGTAAGAAGTGAAGAATGGAGAAGGAAAAAAAGTGAAGAAATGATTAAAAGTGGAAAATGGATATGTAGTATTGGTGGTAAAAAAGCAAAAGAACTTGGATTAGGTATTCACGCACTCACAACAGAAGAACGAAGAGAAATTGGTAAAAAATCAAGTGAAACTAACGAAAAAAATGGAACTGGTATATATGGAATGACATTTGAACAAAGGAGTAAAAATAGTAAAAGAACAAAAGAACTTGGTTTAGGAGTATTTGCTATGACTGCTGATGAATTAAGTGAAGTAGGAAAAAAAGGAGCAAAAATAACTAATTCTCAAAGATGGAAATGTACTGAAACTGGTTTCATTTCAAATCCTGGAAGTTTATCAAAATATCAAAAAGCAAGAGGTATAGACACCTCCAAAAGAGTAAAAATATCATAAGGACACTTGAGAAACCGTCACAAGACCTCACCACAGACCCTGTGAATGCCTTATAATACTCTCATACACAAACAACCCAAATGACTTCCACCATTCCTGCTTGTAAGAATTGTAAGCACTTCCAACCAGATCGTGATGAGATGTTTAGCACTTGTGCTCTTTATGAGTATGAGACCGTTGATTACTTTAACGGCAAGGTGACGAAGTATAATGCTCTTGCTCTTGCTATGAGAGACAAAGAAGACCGTTGTGGTCGTGATGGTAAGGACTTTGAGATGAAAGAGTTTGTAGAAGAGGAAGAAACCTTTTCGGTTAGGCAGTATCTCAAAGAAAAAGTTCTAAACTTTTTCTTTGTTCTGGGAGTTCTCAAAATGGAGGCAAACAAATGACTGAACTCCTTAAAACTCCAGTAAAATATGTGGTAGATATTCAAAATAAAAAGATTTCTCTTCATCAAGAAGAGGACTTTGAAGTATTATCTTTCAATACTATTGATGAGTTTATGTATGCTCTAACAGATATTCGCAAAACAAACAACATTATCTGGTATGTAATTCCACCAGGATTGATTGACCCCCCTATTAATGAGAATGTCAAATGACTAAACACGAGATTGTTGAAACAATTGGATTTTATATTTTTGTGGGATTGATGGGTTGGGCACTTGTGTCTTTCTTTTCTCTTACTTGGGCACAAGCACTCATAATCTCTTGGATGTATAACAAACTTATTGATGTTCTACAATGACTAAAGACCAAATCCTTGAACTTGCTAACACCTATGGGTTTGATAGACACATAAGTAAAACAACACACGACATTTACTGGGAATGTGATGAAGAAGACCTCTTGAAGTTTGCCCAAAAAATCTATCAAATGGGTTATGATGATGGTTGCTACGAAACATCTTATTCCACTGGATACACTGGACTTTTTGGAGAACCACAATGACTGACGCAGCATACAAAGTTTGGGAAGCATTCAAAGCAGAATTGATTGTAGAACCCACCGATGATATGAAAGAAGCACTTGCTACTGCTATTCGTGTGATTTCTTCTATCATTCATAGAGATGGAGTGCTTGAAAATGAACCTTGGCATCTTCATATTGCTCAAGAACTAAATGAAATCTCTTATGATGTGGAGGCACTATGACCGAACGAGCACAAAAAGTAAAAGAAGCATTTTGGGGAAACACAGAATATCCAGATGACCTTGATGAATACAGCCTTGCTAATGCTCTCCGTGAAGTTGTTATTGAAGTGATACTTAAGTATATGCAGTATGCTGAATGGGAAATAGTCAATAAAATTATGGAAGACATTAACGAACTTGCTGATGAATTGGAGGCACTATGACTGAACGAGCAAAAAGGATTATGAGAGCATACGAAGCAGAGGATACATACAACTTTCCAAAAGATGGAGTTGTTGCTGTTCTTCGTAAAGTTGTAGAAGAACTCAAGTATATCGGTATTACTGAAAAGAACATCCTTGAACTTGCTGATGAATTGGAGGCATTATGAGTAAATCCTACATTTCGTGCTATAATAATGAGACCAAAGAGTTAGAGCACTTTGAGGTTTCATACTCAATTTTCGTTTATATTCGTCAATTAGAAGAAGAAATCAAGTATGCTTCTGGTGGTGTGAAACGACTTTATCCTTTTAGATTTGGAGATGAAGAATGACTAACGAAGAATGGGAAACCGCACTCAAAAGTATGAATGAGAATGTGAAGAAGTGGGTGGATGAAGAAATTGATAAAATCAAGTATAATATCATTAAAGACATTATTAATGAAGATTTGGAG
>Ga0208222_1000359_pt1 | contig 13018 bp, 11 predicted proteins | sample LakMenEpi13Sep09_FD_150694 | JGI IMG/M metagenome (GOLD analysis project Ga0208222, IMG submission 150694) | Freshwater microbial communities from Lake Mendota, WI - 13SEP2009 deep hole epilimnion (SPAdes) | ecosystem: Environmental > Aquatic > Freshwater > Lentic | place: Lake Mendota, Madison...
ACATGACTTGCTGCATCTCTTCTGAGGTAATTACGGGAATTGCTTCTACTCCTAAAGGGACTTCCCAACTCGCTGGACAATGTACCAATATTACTTTTGCACCTCGGTGTAGTGCGGCCTGTGCCAATGCTAAACCCATTTTACCAGTTGAGGGATTGCCAATAAATCGCACCGGATCTAAATATTCTCGCGTTCCCCCAGCACTGATTAAAACCTCTTTCCCCACTAAATCTCTCTTGCCTTGGGTGTATAATAAAGATTGAATATAAATAAATATTTCTGCGGCTTCTGCCATTCTACCAGCACCAATGCGATCGCAAGCCAACAACCCAGAACCAGTTTCCATACCATAAAATCTGCTATCTGTCAATAGCTGCTGCCAATTTCTTTTTACTGCTACCTGTTCCCACATATCTGTATTCATTGCGGGTGCTAACAATACGGGACAAGTAGAAGCGAGAACAGTATTTGTTAATAAATTATCCGCCATTCCATAAGCTAACTTAGCCAAAGTATTAGCAGTTAAAGGCGCGATAACAATTAAATCAGCCCATTCACCCAATTCGATATGTAATGGACGTGAATAAATTGGTTGCCAAAAATCATCATCTGTATAAGCTTGATGGCGAGATAAAGTAGCTAAAGTTAAAGGAGTGATAAATTCTTGGGCAGATTTGGTCAGGATAACACGCAATTCTACGCCAGACTGAAATAATTTAGAGACTAATTCACAAACTTTGTAAGCAGCAATACCACCACCTACAGCAATGAGGACTTTTTTTGATTGGGTATTTATAGATGATTGCATTATCTCTTGATTTTAATTAGTATTTTAGGAGGAACTTGATTTTCAGGAATGGGAAATCCATGATAGGTAGGATAACCCTGTTCATCAAAGGTATTATCTGAATGAAACACATAGAATTGATCTGTTTGTTTATGAAATCCATAACGTTTTTCACTATTTTCATTACTATTACCCACAGAACAATTTAAAACTTTTTGAGCTTCTTCATTTGTTAAATTCATAGGAGTAGCATTTTTCCAATATCCTGAAGGATCATGTTTAGAATGGAGTTTATAACGAGGACATATTTTTTTAGCGTGTTTAATTTCAGTTAAATTTTTTATGCTTGTATTTTCTAGAGAACTTGTACCTTCTTGAAATTCAACTTCAATGTTTTCTTGAATAAAATCAGGATTATTTTGTAAACTAATTAATATTCCTTGAAGTTTAGCAGCACCAGCTAATGAACTTGATGAAACATCTTGTTTTTGATAGTTACATTTACAATCATTTAATAAATCTTGTAAATCCACAAACGGTCCGTTCCTTAAAAGTCTAATTAAAATCTTTGCTATTGTTTGTTGATTCGTTTTTTGCGATTTAATTCTAGCAGAAAACCATTCCTGTAATGTTAAATTTGCAGATAATTTTTGAGAATAAAAACTACTATGAGTTTGGATAGGATCACCATTTTGAATATGTTCTATTTCTTTAATGATTTCAAAAATATTTTTCATTAATTCATCAGTTTCATAATCGTTTGCAGCTTGTCCAATAAAAGAAAGCTCATTAATTAAAAATTGCATTTATAGTAACTCCATTAAATCCTTTTCTGCTTGATCAAAAAAGCCATCCGGCCATTTATCAATTCCTCCGTCGGGATAAATTCGAGGAGTAATAATTTCTGTGGTTGGTTGTCCTTTTTTTAAATATCTTTCAAAGTAGTTAATTTGTACTTTATCAGCCTCAAGTTTATTATGTCTTACTGCTTTACGAATACCATTGAGAACATGATCGCTATGGGTTTCTAATATTATTTGAATACCACAACTTGCTGCTAATGCAATTAATTCTCCCATTTTAGATTGTCCTCTAGGATGAAGATGAGCTTCAGGGTTCTCTAACAAGATCAATGTATCTGAAGTAGCAGACAATATAGCCACAATAATCGGTAAAGTGTAGGTAATTCCAAACCCTACATTAGTTGAACGATAGGAATTATTATCTTCATAAGAATATTGTAAACTTGCTATATCCATCCCTGGATGTAGTTCTATATCAATTCTTGTTCCTGGGCTAATTTCTCCTAACCAGGCCTCAACTTGACTTTTTAAAATATCAGACTGTGCTGATGGATTTGATAGTTGATGATGTGGAATTTTTGCATATTCATTTATAGCTAAAAAATGAGCCGTAAATTCACCTTGACTGCCAATTTGTTGATGTTGTCTAACTTTAAAATCAGACATTTGGAAATAATTTCTAGGTGCTATTCTTTCAGCTTTTAAGTAATGAAAATTATCATTAAAAAGTCCTGAATTATAAACTGCTGCATCAGCAATTGATAATGTAGATATTCGCATTATATCTGATTGACTATCGTAATCAAAAATCCAAGTACCTTTAATATCATTATTTATGCCAATTTCTAAAGTTATTACATCTTCTTTGGATCTCTTAAAAAGCACATCCTGTCCAGTACCTATAGATACTAAATCACCGTTTAATACTAAACCTACCCTATCTAATAAATCATCCTGCTGAGAAGATTGACGTAATAGTAATAGAGATTGCAATACAGACGATTTACCTGTGCTATTTAAACCTGCTAGTAGAGTTAATGGCTTTAAAGAAAAAGACTGATTTTCAAATGGTTTAAAATTTTTTAAAGTTAAAGAACTTAACATGATAAAACCTCTTGAACTATTTGATTAATTTGCTTAAAACGATATTTAACTTTATTAGCTGCTTGAGAAATAGATCTATTAAAATCATTATCGGTTCTCATGTTTTCGATAAATCTTTCTGTTAATAATTCTTTACGATTAATCAATATATCAATTTGTTGTGGATTTAATTGACTTAAAATAACAGACCATGCTGCAAAAAGAGCTTTACTAATAGGAGAATTTGAGGATTTACGAAAAGCATTATTTCCGAAAATATCGTAAGCTGCTTTCATTGCTATAATAAACTTATTCTCTATTTCTTGAATTAAATCATTTTCTAGTTTATTTAACTTGTTCATCGTTTCATTTAAAAAATAAGTGTGACCTTTGTTTTGGGGATAATCTTGATAGTTTGTTAAAGTAAAAGCAATAAAATCGAGTATCAATTCATGATCTTCGAGACGTTCATTTCTCTTTTTAGAAAAATTTACTACTGTTTTAAATTCTGGTAAATTAGCTAATTTCTTCAGAATTTTTATCGGTTTACCTGGATTCATTGCTTGGCGTAGTTCCTGGTTATTAAGAGGTAATCCACCAGTATTAATTCTTTGAAAAATATTATATTTTACTTCATCAGGAGTTCCTGGTTCAATTAAACATACTGTTAATTCTGTTTCTTCTATTCTTCTTTGATAAGCACGAGGTAAATCATTATATTTCTTATTGTTTAAATCTGTAAGAAATTGCAATTCAGTTAATGTAAATTCTTGATCAATAATAAATTTTTTAAATGTATTAATTCTTTGTAAACCATCTATTACTGACCACTTGTCATCATTAGTAGCATCTATATAAAATGGTGGAATAGGAATCCGAATTAAAAGAGATTCAATTAAGCGACTTTTAGCTTTAATAGTCCAAATATCAGATTTTCGGTAAAATTCAGTATCTAAATCAATTTCATCATGCTCAATTCTTCTTAGTAGTACATCCATTGTCATTAGTCTAGTTTTTATCCTAATCTTTGTTGGATCAAATGGTTCTAAATTTTCATCATCATCATCTTCAAATTTAAACTCATTTTCTAAATCATCTTCTTGATCTAGTAATTCCATCTGTTGATTATTGAGTTTATTTGTTTCCATTATGACAAATACTCCTAAAAATTTAGAATGGGAGAATTAGATATCATTAAATGATCATACCAAACAAATCATCTGGGCGTTGATTAAATAGAATTTTCAACGACTTATGAACACTAATCTCACTGAGTAGTAAAAGTTTTATTAAATTGGCTATTGAAGCAAAACGCATCTAAATTAGATTATGAGAGCAAAATCAGGATTTAGCACGGCTAAACCCTGAGCGACTTCTGAATTTTTACCTAAAATTCTTAGCCTTCGTCGTAGGGTTCTAAATCTAAGAGGTGAATATAGGCTTCAACTAACTCTGGACGCTGAAAAGCAATTGCCCGCAGTAGATGCCAATCATTTAAACCCTCAAAAGCATTACTATAATTATCTAATTCCAGACGTGTAGCCAAATCTTGTACCTCTGTCGCTGTCATAGCAGAAATTTCTGTTTTGGAAATGCTTAGAGTTTTCATAATGCTTGCCCCTCCCTTTTGCAGCGCTTAAATTCAGCTTAGGGTGGAGTTGCTTCCACCTGATCTATCTTACTCATTAACGAGCATTAAATTTGTAAAAATTTTTCTGATTTTTCCAGAATTTGCAAAATTTTTGTAACTAGAGTTAACCAATTGTCTTGACAACAAAGGTTCTTAGTGCTTCTAACATTGGTAAATTAATTTCATGTCCCATTTCAAATTCATGGTACTCTACTGCTACCCCTAGAGATTTTGCCATGTCTCTGGACTTAATGGCCGCTTGTAGGGGAATTACTTCATCCTTTGTTCCGTGCATAATTAATGTAGGCGGAAAATTGCCAGGATTAAGCGTTGCTACGCTAGGATGTGGATATCCACTCATCACAACTAAACCAGCCAAGGGTAAACTTAATCCTACATCTAAAGTCATCGCCCCACCTTGAGAAAATCCACTCAAAATTGTGCGTGATAAAGGTACTCCTGTATTAGTTTCTAAAGATTGCAACCAATCTATGAGTAGTTGTTTGCTTTCTACTAATCCATCATACATATTTTCTGTCCGCAAGTCATACCATGCCCTACCTGTATCAGCATAAGGATAGGGATAGGGAGCATTTGGTAGTAAAAATTCGTAATCTGGTAAATTGATATAAGGAATCAAAGATGCCACATCTTGAGCATTTGCACCCCAACCATGTAAAGTAACGATTAAGGCCTTTGGTGTTTGTTTTGTCGCTGGAGAAACCCTAATAAAATCTAATACTGGAGTCATGGATAATTGAGTCAAGAATTAACGCCTATCCAGTATACCGCTGATCTAGGCCGCATTTCTGACTACTCTTTAGGTAAAATACTCTTCTGTTTGTAATTTAGTCCAAAGGAATCTGGGGAATTATGGCGCGTTTAGCCCTGCTGAGTGTATCTAATAAAACTGGTATTGGCGATTTAGCCCGGAGTTTGGTTGAAGAATTTGGCTTTGATATCATCAGTAGTGGGGGAACAGCCAAAACCCTCAAAGATGCAGGAATACCAGTTACTAAAGTTTCTGATTATACAGGTTCACCAGAAATTTTAGGCGGTCGGGTGAAAACTCTTCATCCTCGCATTCATGGCGGTATTTTAGCACGGCGGGATATGGAAGAGCATATCATAGACCTGGAAAATAACCAAATTCGACCCATTGATTTGGTAGTGGTTAATCTTTATCCATTTACGGAAACTATTGCTAAACCGGGTGTTACCTTAGCTGACGCAGTGGAACAAATTGATATTGGGGGTCCTGCAATGTTAAGGGCTGCTGCTAAAAATTACGCCCATTTAACGGTATTATGTGATCCTGCCCAATATGGGGAGTATTTACAAGAATTACGCCAAAATGAAGTAGTTTCTTTAGAGTTTCGCCAAAAATGCGCTTTAAAGGGATTTTTGCACACTGCTAGTTATGATCATGCCATAGCATCTTATTTAGCTGGTACGCAAACACAAGAATTTACTCTTTCTGGGACACAAATTCAATCTTTACGTTATGGGGAAAATCCCCACCAACCGGCAGCCTGGTATCAAACTGGCAGTGAAGCCACAGGTTGGGCAGCGGCCACTAAACTGCAAGGGAAGGAACTCAGCTATAATAATTTGGTAGATTTGGAAGCCGCACGGCAGATAATTGCTGAATTTACCGACAGTCCCGCAGCGACAATTATTAAACATAATAACCCCTGTGGAACTGCGGAAGCAACCAACATTTTCGAGGCTTATCAAAAGGCTTTTAATGCTGATTCTACCTCAGCTTTTGGGGGAATTGTGGCTTTAAATCGTCCTCTTGATGCGGCCACGGCAACGGAGTTAACAAAGACATTTTTGGAATGCGTAGTTGTTCCTGGTTGTGACGCAGCAGCCCAAGAAATTTTAACTAAAAAGGGCAATGTCCGCCTTTTGATTTTACCAGACTTGTTGACTGGACCGAAAGAAACTGTAAAAGCGATCGCTGGTGGGTTTTTAGTCCAATCTGCTGATGATATCATTGCTGACCCTACTCAATGGCAAGTTGTCACCGAACGTCAACCTACTCCCCAGGAGTTGGGTGAATTATTATTTGCTTGGAAGGTGTGTAAGCACGTCAAGTCAAATGCTATTGTGATTGCAAGCGATCGCACTACATTAGGTATTGGTGCGGGACAAATGAACCGCGTCGGTTCAACAAAAATCGCTATTGCCCAAGCCGGAGAAAAAGCCCAAGGTGCATTTTTAGCCAGTGACGGTTTCTTCCCCTTTGATGATACCATTCGCGCTGCTGCTGCTGCTGGCATTACTGCCATTGTCCAGCCGGGGGGAAGTCTTCGAGATAAAGATTCTATCAAGTCCGCTAATGAACTAGGCTTACTCATGGTTACAACTGGTGTCCGGCACTTTTTACATTAAGTAGGTTGGGGTTAAAAATTGTCGTTATGACAAGGGAACAGGGAACGGGCTTCGCCGTGAGCGTCAGCCGAACGGTTTTGGGCAACTTTACTTTTCGTTACTTATGTCGGGTTTTTTCCGTTCACCTACTTATTCTTGCCTTGGAAAAACAATTTCTAAAATTGTTGTCTAAGGTACTTGCCATTTAATTGAAATAGTGATAACTTATATTTGTGTGTGAGGAGAAAACTCAAAAAGCGTCTGGGGTGGAAACACGGCAACACTCCCGGACGCTTTTTGATTTCAATTTCATTTCAGTTGCAAAATTTTCTTGTAGCAAATAATCACCTGCACACCTAAAAATAGATAATCGGATAGGTCTTGGGTTTGCGCTTTTGTGGCTTTATGCGAAACCTAATCCATACCGCCATGATCCAAGACCTAAAAAACTAAAAAAATATATTTCCCCGTCAAGAAAATGCTCGCTTCATCTGCAAAACCTATAATTCCAGAAATGTTGCATTCATGATCTAAAGTTTTGGCAATTTGGCAGACAATAATTTTAGTTTCGGGTTTTAATGGAATATCAACAGGGTGAGTGGGAAAGTTGAGAAGTTTTGATGTAGGGATTTATCCCAAGACCGAAGACCTCTAAACTTAATCACAATTGATAGATAAGCTGCTGTCAAACACTCTAGAAACATTGCTAGATTAAAATCACAGCTATGAGTCATGCCTTAACAGCAACTAACTAAGAATTGCACAGAGAAGACAGAGAATATATAGTATTTTACCGATTGCCTAGTAAACAAACGGAATTGTTCAGTCCGAGATTGAACTGTATGAGTACAAAATAACTTAAAAATGGTTGGATTGTGAAAAAAGTAACAAAAGTTAATCAAAAGTTAATAATTTAGTTCTTAATCACGAAGCATTTGGGAAATAATTGCATCTGCTTGTAATCTTTTGTAAGTCAAGTGAACTAAATTAGCTTCATCTAATTGCCCACACAGGTAGCAAGCTAAACTAAGAGCATCTAATAGCATCAAAGTAGTAACACCTTCTACTGCTAAAGATGAAATATATTCGGAAACGCCTTTAGCACAGGTTTTTGCTGGCATTAGCACAAGTAGCAAACGTAAACAGTCTGTTGATGCCATCATGCCATCTAATTCATGGGTTTGAGTGGCTAACTGAACAATACCAAGAACGATTTGATTTGGGGAAATACCTTCTTTCATGAGTAAAGCAAAGAAGGAAGTTAAATGACATGGGGTGCTGTGATCAAGCTTGATATTCATAGTGTTTATTAAAATCAGTGTAACAATAATCAGAGATTTTTTGGCTAATCCGGAAAAATCTCTTAAAAGTTTTGGGTTTTTTTCCGTGAGATTTCAGAATTTTTTAACAGATGTCACCCCAAGTTGTCAACTTGAGTTTTTAGAGAACTCCATACAACAGTGCAGAATTTAACTCATATTTCCGTATCTCCTGATACTATAAATCAATAAACTACTCCTTTTTTATTATTCTTACATTTTGTAACACTAAGTAAGTCTGGTAATTTTTGGGCTGTACCAAATAAACTGTTTTTAATTAATTTAATTGAATTTATCAACCAAATTAGTAGTTTGTAGTTTACGTAACAGACAAAAGGCATTTTTGGCAATTAAAGTAAGATAGATGGTTTTGTGTGTAATTAATCAGACGCAGTAAGCAATAAATTGGAGAGTCTTTCCTCATGTTGACATCCAATGGTGATAAAGACGAATTACATCTAATATTTCTGGATGTAAACGTCTGAAACCGGGAAAAAATAATTGTCAGATTGACTGAATTTTGCATAAGCTATTATGTATCTATGAGTTTATTTATATTTATCGAAAAAGATTAAAGTAAATTAAATATATATCTAAGAGGATGTTTTAAAACTATTGGGGGAATATAATTCGCTACTATACAACCAAAGTAGATACTGGCATTTCTGGTAGCAGAATAATAGATTACACTAGAAACTATATTTTTGGAAAAAAATCTGTATGGCAAGCTACCTAGAAACCCAATCTCCAGAAGAGTTGCTTGATCAAGTTATGCAAGAAACCACACCGCTAAATCATGTAGAAGTCATTGAAAATGTGATTAATACTTTAGCAGAAGATAAAAGTGCAATGGTGAGCCATTCGGCCGGGGGTGGGTATTTGTGGAAATTCCAGTATGGCAGTGTAGAAGTATTTGTACAGTTGACGGGAACTAGCGATGAAGATACAATTACGGTTTGGTCTGCTGTGCTGATGCTACCAGTTCAAGATGAGGCCAGATTAACACGCTATTTATTAGAATTGAACTGTGTTAGTACCTTTGAAGCCCGTTTTGGGATTATTGACAATCAGGTAGTGGTGATTTCTACACGCACTTTAGCAGAGTTGTCTCCGGGGGAAGTTTCTCGGATCATTACTATCGTTGCAACTATCGCTGATGATAATGATGAATATCTGCAATCTGAGTTTTGTAAAGTGTAGGTATTGCACTATTGCGGTATAAATTATGTTTATTATGTTTCGCGCCAAGACGCAAAGGAGCAAAGCCGCAAAGAAATACGTTGATTTTGTGGTTTAAATACATGAAAACTGCTGTAACTATTGCTGTCACTATTTTAGTATTTTAGCCTGGGGGTTGACTTTTAATGCCTGAGCAGTGGCGACTTATTCCAATTTTAGCAGCTTCTGGTTCTGTCCAGATGGCTATAGACCGTTGGTTATTAGTACAGCATGAGTCGGGAAAATGTCCACCGACTCTGCGCTTTTATACTTGGTCTCCCCCGGCAATTTCTCTGGGTTATCATCAACGTCAATATCCTGAATTTTGGCAAAATTTAATCTGGAAAGGCCAAAAATTGGATTTGGTGCGTCGTCCTACTGGTGGAAGAGCGGTTTTACATCAAGGTGATTTAACTTACTCTGTGGTGACTTCTGGAATCAGGGGAAATACTCTAGAAATATATGCAAAGATTTGTGAATTTTTAATCCAAGGATGGCGATCGCTTGGTATAGAGTTGTACTATGGTCAGGCTGGACGCGGTTATATTCATAATCCTAATTGTTTTGGAACGGCTACCGGTGCAGATTTGGTTTTAGCAGATGGTTCTAAACTCATTGGTAGCGCCCAATTACGGAAAGGTGACGCAGTTCTTCAACATGGTTCTATACGATTAAATCCAGATGGGGATTTGTTTATAAAAGTATTTAATCAAGAGTTTTTTCATCCTTTTCAATTTCCTGAAAGTATTAATCAAGACACAATTATTAAGGCTTTAATAGCCGCAGCTTGTGATTGTTTTGCTATGGAAATAGAGGTGATACCTTTGTCTGAAGATGAGTGGAATTTGATTTTAGCAGATTGTTGATTAGGGTCAGTTTTTGGACTACCCTAAGTTTTTTTCCTCTCCCACAGACGCAAAGATAATTCAGGTCTATTTTAGTTTTTATCTTTGGTATGATGTCTACTTTTTAAATTTTCATGTTTTATTTGCAGTTCGTATCATTCATTTAAACAGTATTCTGACCAACAAAAACAATATTCATTCCAACAAAAATCACATAATTCTTTTTGTTTGATTTGATCTTTATTTACTGGTTTTTGCAGTAGATAATTGCGCGGACAATGGCTGTAATTATTCATGATTTTACCTGGTATATGGGGTAATATTTCTGGATGATCTGGTTATCTAAAAGATGATACATATAAATCTCGCTTTTTGGTAGAAATTATTTACTATCTGTATAAAATATTTTCAGAAATATATACTTTTTCATTCTCATACCTACGTATAAATGAGGAATTTAAGGATACAGAGGAATGAAGAAAGTAGGAGTTTGGGGGAGTTTTTTGGTGTAAGTCTTAATTGCGCGTTAGTTGCGAAGGTAGACTTCTCTTCAGGAAGTAATAAAAATTTGCAACATATAACCTATGAAAATCATACACATTGAGTTACTATAGGAGAGGTGTCAAATACAGCAAGATTACCCGCATGGATACAAATCAGTTAAAGTTTCTATTAATTCTGTTAGGATGTGATAATTATCGTACTGGCTTGAGTTCTAACATTTTTAAGCGTTTTAACAGTGAAAAAAACAAAATTTGTCGAGATTTGGGGGAATTGGAATATGTGGACTATTCCCGTGAAGTTGCTACGGTGAAGATTTTACCTGCTGGTCAAGCACTATTGAAACTTGACTCTACACAGTTACCTATTGATAATCAAGAACTCAAGGTACTGGAGAAGATAAGTAAAAGTTCTGGAAAAATAGCCCCCAGTGAAATCAAAGTTTCAGGACTAAAATCTGATGAAAGAGATGTAATCTTAAAAACCTTGAGTGAACGAGGTTTGATTGCTGCTGAAATTAAGATGAAAATGCGTAACGCTGATGTTTGGTTAACAGAAAGAGGTATTGAGGTTTTGCGGGATGAATATAATCCCGAAGGAAAAGCAAATATAGACTTTAATTTGCTGGGTAATTATGTGCAGTTTTTGCGGAAGAATTTGCGAGTTAAGTCAGAAAAAGTTTCTACTTTAGTTTCTGATAATTCTGATAATGTGGAATCATATTCTGATATTAATAGCAATATTAGTGATGAAGAAATTTTAGAGACTATCAAGAAATTAGATCGGGAATTGGGGACAGAGAATTATTTACCAATTTTCCATTTACGACAAAAGTTACAACCGCCTTTATTACGAGATGATTTAGATCAGGCTTTGTATAGGTTGCAAAAAAGTGACAAAATTGATTTTAGTACCTTACAAGAAGTCAGTGCTTATACACCAGAACAAATTGACGCGGGAATTCCTCAAAATATTGGCGGACAACTGTTCTTTCTCATAGTTAATTAACAGGTTTTTCAATATTTTTCATTTTTTCATTACTTCCTCCTCTCACTCATCTATATCTATGACAGACATTAACGACATTATTAAACGCGAGGTCAACCCTTTTGACGTGATCAATTTAAAGCCCACTAATTTTTGGGCTGAAGAACAGGATTCAAAACTCATGGTTGAGTCAATTCATAAAGAGGCAATCATAGAAATTGAAGGTTTACTTGATTTAGTAGGTCAAGATCATCGTAGCCGTACAGTTTTATTAGCTGGTGAGTCTGGTTCTGGCAAAAGTTATTTATTAGGTCGGCTTAAACGTACTCTTAACCCGAAAGCATTTTTTGCTTATATTCTCTGCAACTGGCCTGATAGTAGCAATATCTGGCGGCATATTTTACGTCACACTGTTGATAGTTTAATTCAAGTTCCCGAAGGTGAAAAAGAATCACAGTTAATGTTGTGGCTAAAAAGTTTAACCGCATTTACAAGAAGTGATATCAAACAACGAATATTTAATGATAATTTTTGGGAAGCATTACAAAGTAATCGGCAGAAATTTATCAAACACCTCAAGGATAGTTATAAAAAAGCAGGTATTTATAACCCTGATATGTTTTTTGGAGTGCTACATGATCTCGCAAATCCAGAATTATATGATTTAGCTTGTGAATGGCTGCGTGGTGATGACTTAAATGAAGATTCCATGAAAGAAATCAAAGTCAAAACCTGTATTGATACGGAGGATGCTGCTAAGAATATCTTAGCCAACTTTGGCAGAATTTCTACACAAACTCAACCGATTGTTTTATGTTTTGACAATTTAGATACTATGCCCCAGTTACCAGAAGGTTTTCTGGACATACAACCTTTTTTCAATGTCAATACCACAATTCATGGGGATAATTTAAAAAATTTCTTGGTGATAATTAGCGTTATTACAAACACATTAAAACGGCATTTTGATCGAATTCTCCCAGCCGATAAAGCCGGAATACATAAAACAATTCAGTTAAAACCTATTACTATAGAACAGGCAGAAGCACTTTGGTCCTATCAACTTCAGCCATTACATCAACTAGCAAATCCTAGACCTGAATCTCCTATTTTTCCCCTAAATCGGCAAATTTTAGAGAAAACCTATCCTGGTGGTAAAACTATGCCTAGAAATGCACTAACTCTAGGTCGTGAAGAATATCAAAAATATAAAGTTATTCCTCCCCCACCACTTCCAAATCCAACTCCACCTCCACCACTTCCAGATCCAACTCAAGCAGAATTTGAATTATTATGGCAGCACGAATATACAAAAAGTCAGGGGAAAATTACCAAGATTTCTCTGTTATCATCACCTGATTTAATTCAGATGTTGCAGCAGTCTATATCTACTTTAAAAATACAGGGAGTTAAAACTAAACTTTTAAGCGGAAAATATGCTAGTTATTCCTTGAGTTATCAACATCCTA
>Ga0208222_1000361_pt1 | contig 13004 bp, 25 predicted proteins | sample LakMenEpi13Sep09_FD_150694 | JGI IMG/M metagenome (GOLD analysis project Ga0208222, IMG submission 150694) | Freshwater microbial communities from Lake Mendota, WI - 13SEP2009 deep hole epilimnion (SPAdes) | ecosystem: Environmental > Aquatic > Freshwater > Lentic | place: Lake Mendota, Madison...
GATCATAATAAATGCCAAGCCCAAGTTGTTCGTCATACTCAACTCCAGTAGTCGTAGGCCAAGAATCCGCAACAATTCTGTTTCTTTGACCCTTAAATGTATCCTCTGCCTTTACAACGTCCTCAAGCGTTGTAAGCGATCCACTAACGCCAGCTAATGGATTATTAATTAAATTCTGCCTAGTAACGGTTGCTGGAACAAGGCCAAGCGGAGAGTCTACCAGCGCCCTAGAACTTACAACTGGGCCGTTCAGCGTCTCATATACGCGGACAACCTTGATGTATTGCGAGTCAAGTTCACCTTCAACCCTCTCTGCCTCTTGCTCTGTGAGTATCGCTCCAGCGAATAGCGGGTCTGGTTCACCGTCTTCCAAAGGTTCATACTCATCCCTTGGAATTATATAGCTGCGAACATACATTGGATGGTCTTTAGAACCCTCGATATACTTAATTGTATAGTTGTAGGTGTCTTGATCTACCCTGTCGTTCGCCCAGATACGCTTGACCCATTGCCCGTCCTCGCTGTTGGGGGCTTGTGAGATCAGCTTGTGGTCTGGGAAGCTGCTCTGAACCGAAGCGTGGGGAACGTCATCCCACTTCGCTCCGTATTCCAGCGGAACGTAATCACCCTTCCACGCGTTAACAACCTCTACGATTACTGTGTCTTGGATGACTGGGGTTGGATACGACGATACTCCCTTGCCGGGGGCTGGAGCCATTGCTTTTGTCGTAGGAATCGGATTCATCGCGGGACTATATTGTTAACAAGTCTATCAATCAATGTAATTTCTGGCTGAGTCGCAGCAGCCGCTTACACGATTCGCTTTGGATGGGTGGGATATTTCAATTCGTATAAACAGTTGCCTCGCATACTCCTCATTATTCTGACCTTTCTCAATACAATAATTACATATATTTTTTGATGGCATCCCGCCATACATACCCAGTCTGCACACAGGGTGTTCCTTCTCGTTTCTGTATTCGCAATTCATGGACTTGGTGTAAATGTTGCCGTTAAATTTGCGGTTGAATTGTTTGTATATCCAGAAAAGGTTCTCCAGCTCGGAAACCAATTTCCAAACGCTATTAAGTTGTTACCATCAATACTAAAATTAACATTTGGAGGGAAACCTCTTGGACTGCTTGTTAATGAAGAATCTGAAACATTAGAGAATGCATAGTATTTTGCGTAATATTTTTTTGCTTCTCCAGATAAATCTTCACCCAACTCAAGCGTTATTCCAAATCCAAAGGTATAATCCTCCGTGAAGTCACCACAATCTCCAGAATATGTTGTTGATGCGTTTGCTGTTCCGTTTACTGAATGAACACATCCCTGACCTAATTCGGAAACACTTCCAGAGCCTGATCCAGTTGCAATGCAATTAGGGTCTGCTGATTCAAATTGCACCCAGTCCGAAGAAATATTCCATGTTCCGCCCTTTTTATATGCGTCATATTCTTGCTTTGTTATTTCAAAAACATTCTGCCCAGATGTTGGCCCGCCGCACACTTCACCGCAACACTCGCAACTCACCTTCCCGTCCTTTGTGATAACCTTTCCGTTTTGTAGTTTAATCGTAGCCATGCTCTAATATCTATTTGCCCAAGAAGTTATTTCGTCAACGGTATACGACAATCCTTGTTGAATCAAGTCTGCTCTGAGCATCGCTACGACTAGGTGTTTGTCTTTTGCCTTGTATGTGTGGTTGTTGAACGTGATCTGGTATCCGCTCTTGGGATGCTCTGGACTCGCTGAGAAGTGTTTTCCATTGAAGGTGAACGATACCTCTCCGTAGTTGACGTGCTTCTTGTTCTCTCTCGGGAAATAACAGTCGTAGGCGTAGAGGCAGCACTCTTGGATACAATCATGTTTCAATCCTTCGCAGATGGCGTTAGGCGAGCTTTGGTTTCCGATGAAGAGGTCTGATGCCTTAATAGCCTGCGCAACGTCATACAGGTCGTTTGTGCGCAAATACTCGACCTTCCCGAACTGCTTGCAGAAGGTGTGGTGTTCCTCCGGTAGTCCGATAAAAAGAATATCGTCTTTGAACTCCTCGACTATCTTTCTCCACGGAAAGTATTCGCCGTGCCACCTTGCCCCGCGAGAAATAACAATTCTATTCTTTGCGTCGAGGCTACCTAAAGGAACGTCCAGCCAAGGCTGCGTCAAATCCGGCTTCACCATCATCCACCGAGCTACCCGACTAGCGATGTTCTCCCCGTAGCGCATCCCGCCGTTCCGATACGTCGAAATATCGAAATCGATCTTTTCGCCTTCATGTTTGTGGACGGAGATGCCTTGAGATTCGATTAGCCTCCTGAACGTATCTATCCTATGCAAGATTGGCTTTGTCCAAGGTCTATCCGCGATAAACAACTTCTTCACCCCATACTCCTTCATCGAGGGAATGGAATAGATTATATCGCCGATACAGCCGGAATGGAATGCGTTCACCTGTCTTATTGTTTAACAAGCGTGGAAGAAAAACAAGTCACTTTTCCTTTCAAAAGATTGTTGACTCTTTCGCGGAGTTCAATATAGTTGGGGCATCCTAATGATTCGACACAGGATTCATTGCGGGTTTCAATTTTAAGCGTTCCGCTAGGAACAAAACTTGGCCCACATGACACTGTGTCTGTCGTGTGGGCCATTCTTTGCGCATGAAGCCGAGAGGCAGTTCCCGACAAGGAGCCTACATTCTGGATTACCCAGCTAGTGGGGGCCATAAGACTAGCGCCCACGAAGGAAGACTCACCCTTTGTGGAACCCTTGTTAGTAACAGCGGTGGGGACTGACGTAGCCATGCCAACCCACCAGTCGCTTAGAAATGAGCGACTATAACACTGAGTCGTGAAAGCGGCTCACGAGGGCGTTGCGAGGCTTTTCTTGGGTGTTTGCTGGGCCGCTTGTAGCAATGTAAATGTCGATGGAGTCATACAGCCGATGCTTATACGGGAGTATGAAATGAGGCCAGAGATACCTTCCCAACACAAGGTGCGAGGTGTCTCTGGATGTCACCAGTCCTCAGGCTTGCCGGGAGTATATAAGGAGAACAGAAAGAAGAAAATACAGCGACCCTTTTTAAGAAAACGTGCCTATCCTATGAACCCGTTCATACCTACCCTAGCGAGTTTCAACTCGTATGACGTTTGACAAAAATGTATACACTTTGGAAAATCTCTTAACATAACATGCGATACGAAGAATACGCTTTAAGCATTGCCGAGACGGTAGCGCAGAAGAGTAAAGACCCTTGGAGGAAGGTGGGTGCCTGTATCCTGCGGCACGACAACTCGATTGCTTCCGTAGGGTATAACGGGTTTCCGGCTGGGATGATTGAGGATTGGTCAGACCGCGAGGAGAGGAGGTTGTTTGTCGTGCATGCCGAGCAGAATGCCCTGCGATATATCAGACCTGAAGAGTGCGGGTTGATCGCTGTTACGACGCTACCCTGCAACGATTGTCTAAAAGCAATTGCCTCTTACGGGATCAAGCGAATCGTTTACCGCGATTGCTACGAACGAGACTCTTCCAGCGAACGGATTGCCGAGAAGTTCGGCATCGAACTAATCCAACTTCCTACTGCGAGTTGAGAGACTGAAACGTCTTGTTCTTCAGCTTCTTTTTAGCAAGGCGTTTGTCGTAGATGCTGCGATAATTATCCGTATATTTCGGGATATCTTTTTTAGGCGGATAGTTCTCGTAATCTGATTTGGAAGATTTCTTTTTCATGCTAGCGATCCCATCTCGGTTCCGTAAGGCGATGACAAAACACGCGGAGCTTTTGCAATTGCCTTTTCTTTTTCCCTGTCTGCGAGCATTTTCTTATACTCGTCTAGGCGGGGTGTTTTAGAAACAACCTGAGTTTCGTCATCTTCTTCTTCTATACCCTTGCGGCGGCGGGAGTATTGACCAGAGTATTCACCGCCTTGAGAAAGTTGTTTTTGCCCACGAGCGGCACGGCGGGCATTAACGCGCTCAAGTTGTTCTGGAGTCCAGCCGTATTTCATTTTTCAGAAATAACTTGTTTAGGTTTGTATTGGAATCCACCAATTGTATTTAAAAGCCTCTCTGGAGCATTAAGTGCCTCAAGTTTTTCTTCCTCAGACATAAACTTTGAGGCATTTGGATCCATTGCACGAAGCCTGCGTTCGTCAGCCTGTTTTAGCAAAGCGCGAAATCCTTCTTTATTTTGTGCTGTCAGGCCCATCTTTTGGAAAGATTGTAAAATTGAATTCGGAACTGCAAATTCTGCCATAGTTTTAACTTTCTATTGTTTGCCGATAAACTATACTACTCTTGGTATGAGTAAAGAAAAACTTTTCGCGCTGTATCTTGCGAAGAATCCCGGCTTCGACAGCGAAACGATTACGTTTACGCGGGAGGGATTAAAGAAGTTCTTCAACACAACCTACGACACGGCCTACAAACAAGGATTCAACCAACAGCCAGACACCGACGAATACGAGGAGGAAGAAGAATTTTCGCCTTTGTATACATCTAATACAGCGAGCGTTGAGGAGCTTCTTGGTTTTTTCGGTATGCGGAGATAGTTGACGGGATGCCCAGCATTTCGTATGCTCCTCGGTGATGAACACCAACCTACCCGCCGATCTGGCGTCGGAGCAGGGATTCCTATGCTCCGTCATTACAAACCCGAAGATAATCGACAAGTCCGTTGACCGCGTAACCGAAGAGCATTTCACCTCTTTCGGCAACCGCGAAATCTGGAAGGCTACGTTAGCCCTGTGGCAAGAGAGGCGGGCTGTAGACCCGATTACGGTAGCAGGAAGTCTGGAAAAGGCTGGCGTCTTTGAAGAAGCTGGAGGGAAGGAGTATTTAACCCAAACCGTAGAGTATTGCCTTACGCCTTCGCATTGGAAGGAATACCTGCAAAATATCCACGAGTGCTTTGTTCGCAGGAAGATACACGCCGCAGCCCAGAAGATGATCGAAGGTGCGCTCGACAAAGGAAAGAAGATCGAAGAACTGCAAGAAAATGCGAGTAAGGATATTGTCTCGTTAAGTGCGACAAATGCCGAGAACCGTCACATATCGGCGGTTCTGAGCAATTGTATTACGAGGTGGGAGGAGGCAGCGAACTCTGGTGGTGCAATCAATCGCGGTCACGAATCTGGGATCAGCAGGTGGGATCATGCTACTAGAGGATTCAGACCCAGAACCTTGCACGTTATTGCAGGTGCGGCTAAAGCGGGTAAGACTACTTCTGCGCTGCAGATGGTGACGAACCCAGCTTTCGAGAAAAACGTGCCTGTTGCCTTGATCTCGATGGAGATGGGCGCGGAAGAACTGCTGGACAAGTATATTGCACAGAAAGCCAAAGTGAATATTTCCGATCTACTGGACGGAAGGCTGGATCATGGAGCGCACGAGAGGATGTCTCAAGTCATCGCTAAATCCTCAAAGCTGCCTATTTACATTGCAGACGAGGCGTGTATGACAGTGACGCAATTCAAGGCGAGATGCAGGAGGCTCGTGTCCGAGAACAAGGTAGAGATCATCATGGTCGACTACGCCCAGTTGATGGAGGCATCCGGCGATCCCAAGAATAGGGAACGGGAGGTAGCAGAGGTTAGCAGAACTGCAAAGATTCTCGCAAAGGAACTAAACGTCTGTATTGTCCTCCTAGCCCAGCTAAACGACAACGGAGCCGTTCGCGAATCGAGGACATTCTACATGGACTGTGATTCCTTCACCAAAGTCCACAAGGACGAGGAGAACACAGACCCATACGCTTATTGTCTAACAATAACGCACAACCGCCACGGGGCGACTACGATGATTCCTGTCAGGTTTGTAAAGTCTCAGGCAAGATTTGAGGAGGCAAGTTATGAATGAAGTAGAAGAAACACTTGGAATGCTAGAGCTAATGTATCGTTGTGATAAATTAGAGCGCGAAAGAGACGAGTGGAGGGAGTGCTGCGAGAGGATGCTTTGGTCTGCACCAGCCAACTTTTCAAACAACGTGGAATGGCTTAAAGCCTTGCTCCTCGCCAAGAAACTTATAGAAAAACAACTTGCAACACGACGAGTAGATGCGATATTGGATCAAAAGAAAGAAGGTGAACATAATGGCTGAAAAATGGATACAGAAAGCAATAAAGAAGCCCGGTGCGCTACGCAAGGCAACCGGAACCAAAAAGGGCAAGACAATCCCTGCGGGCAAACTCGCTAAAGCGGCGAAAGCACCCGGCAAGATGGGACAACGCGCTCGCCTTGCACAAACTCTTCGCGGGTTCTCTCGCGGAAAGTAATTGATCTTTAATACACTTAGGACAAAAGTCCACCCCGTTCCTATGCCGGACGATGCAAATGCCGACTGCCCAAAATTGAGGGCAGGGCTATGCAAAGCGTGATGCGGCAACGCTTCTGGATTCTGGAAGAGCATCACGGCGGGGCCAAGAACTGCGGTGGAGCATTGAGGGCGGCACGCTAATTGGTCGTAGCTCTACGAGCGGTAGATAAACATCCGTATGGTTGACCACTACCCTTACTTGGCGCATTCGTGCGTTATTTTCCAAGGAAATGCATAGAGCAGCCGAGCGACCTGAACTCCACCGCACCACTTTTTGTTTAGAAATCGCTGTATAGTTCAAGCAAGACTTGAGTTGCAGCGTAAATCTTAAACACAAAATCTTGCTTGCAAACACAAGCGATAAAAACTAACTTAACAAGACTATGCCTTCACCAGACCGACACTTCGCCAACGCCGCTATTTTCACGCACTCTACTGGGCTTACCCCGAACAGTGGTGACGCAGCCCTATATATCAAAAGTGATAATAAAGCCTATATCAAAGACTCGGGTGGCACGGAGACAGCAGTTGGCGGTGGTGGAGGAACAAAGACATACGCCGCCTTCAATGCGCAAGACAATCAACCCCCGGCCACCAACTTCGCCACGCTGGATACCCGTAACAGCATCGCAATCCTCGACTTTGACGATGCCACAGACGAGAGCGCAATCTTCCTTGGCATCATCCCCGAAGCCGCCGTGCTGGGAAGCGGACTCAAGATTCGCATCATCTGGACTGCTACTACAGCCACATCTGGAGCCTGCGTGTGGGACGCATCGCTGGAGCGCATGACCACCGATATTGATTCCGATTCCTTCGATACCGCAGCCAGCGTGACCACTACCACAAACGGAACAAGCGGAGTGCCGAACTACTCGGAGATCACGCTAACCACCATTGACTCAGTAACTGCCGGAGACGGATTCCGCCTCAAGATCAACCGCGATGCGAACAACGGTAGCGACACCATGACAGGCGATGCCGAGTTGATCGCCGTCGAAGTAAGGAGCGCGGCGTAATGGCTTACGATTTTAATGGGACTAATCAATACATTTCGGCTGGCTCGGCCCCTGTAGCTGCTGTTCCACTCACGATGGCTTGTTGGTTTTCTGTTGACAACACTACTGCAAATCACACGCTTATATCGCTTTCATCAACTTTAGGAACATTTAATAATTATTTCAGAATCCGAGCGGCGGGGGCTGTTGCTGGCGATCCCCTGCAAGCAACATGCGCACAAGATTCAACTGAAAGCGTTGCTACGTCCACTTCTGCATTTTCATCTGGAACATTTCATCATGCTGCAGGAGTTTTTTCATCAAATACATCAAGAACAGTATATTTAGATGGAGGAAATTCGGCGACATCTACCGAAAACATATCTCCTTTAAATATAAATAGCTCTCAGATTGCAGCTGTTTTTTTAAGGGGTATTAATGCATTTTCTGGATTTACCGATGGCCGCATCGCTGAAGTCGGAATCTGGTCTGCCGCCCTCACCGCAGCCGAAGTCGCCTCCCTCGCCAAAGGCATGACTTGCGACAAGGTGCGCCCGCAGAATCTCGTCTTCTACGCCCCGCTCGTCCGCGATCTCCAAGATGTGCGCGGAGGATTAACGATTACAAATAACAACGCCGCCACAGTAGCAACCCACCCAAGAGTCTATGCCTAACTATTACAACAAAACAAACTTTGAGCGCAAAGACATCGCCCAAGAGACGATTGATCTTTGGACAGAGACGAGCAACCCCAAATTGGAAGAGTATGCGCTGACCCCAGCCAAACCATCGGAGAATGCCACATGGGGACCGGGATATTGGATCATTCCGCCCGCTCCCACCTACACCGCGAATGCTTGGCTGGAGAAAGAAGGCTACGGCCCCACCCAGTTGGTCACACTCCTCGACCTCGCCGCGCAACTCCAAGCGGCAGGCAAGGCCAGCCCAAAACTGAACGCCGTGAAAACGTGGACGAATACGATTCTCGCGGAGTATGTGCAGTCTCCGGAGCCGAAAGAAAACTGGGGAGCCGCACCGTTCTTGTTTAACGATACCGTCGCAGAAGCATTCTCGGCTCTTACCGCGTGACCGCAGAAGAAACAATCGCCAAGTTCAAGCAGGCCTACGAAGAGGCAATCGAAGAGAACAAGCTCCTGCACGACGAGGCGGTAGAGATGGCACAGGAGATCGAGGAGTTGGAGCAAGAGTTGCAGCTCGCGGAGTCCGACATGCAGATCATCCTTTCGGAGATGGGACGTCAGGGTCTGGATATGCAGTTCGTTTTGCGGTTAAAGAAGGTAGTCGAGGAATGAAAAAAGCGGCAAAATCTGCCTACCAGAGTCATACCCCCGAAGAGGGCGATTCAAATATCATACCCGAAAGCGAAAGTGCTGTAGAGACATTCCTCCAAATTATCGGTATGATTAAGCCGCACAAAACAGAGATCAACCTGATTTTCGAGCAGGACTTCCTCTACGAACTCGCGGAAGAAGTCAAAGAACTCGCCCAGTCCTCCAGAGCGATCCTCCGCTAGGAACACACAGGTATATCAGCGAACCCTACACCGAGCGGGTATAGAATCGCAGATAAGGGTAGGGATAGCAGTAGATCGGGTATACAGAAAAGCTTCGTAAAAGCCCGCTATTCGCGTTCAGGTAGCCAAAACGAGCAAAGTATCGGAAAGAAGAAGAAAACTCGCTGTAGGGGCTATAAACGCAAAAGAGAGGCTAGCCACAAAGAGGGAGAGAGGCGTGTTTCGATAGGCAACGAATACACGAGAGGGATCGCTATACAAGCAACGTAGTGAGTAACAAATAGTTAGGCGTATAGTATAGGCATAGGTGTAGAGTTTGTGTAGAGATAATTTTTAATTTTTAATTTTGATTTGGGAATTTAAATTTTAAAAACCCTCTAGGTCGTTTTTTTACCCTGCGGCGCCGTGCCAAGTCCCCCACCCCCTACCACGGGTGGCGTGGGGTGCTGTGCTGCCGCTCCGCTGTCTCGCCCGCTGTCCTACCCTGCCGCCGTGGGTGTGAGGCCGCGTCCCTCCCCCCGCTCCGCTTGGCGTGGTGCGGCGCCCCTCATGCTGTGCGGTGCGGTGCCTCTCATGTGGTGCGGTGTGCGGTGCGTTGCCATGCCTTGCGTTGCCGAGCTTGCGCAACCCGTTGATGCTGTGCCGCGCTACATAATAACATGATATAATTATCTATAGTCGATAGTAGAACATCGCGCGAGAATGGCGTAGGATTGCGTTTCCCGATTGGCGGAAGGTAGTCACGCCGAGAAAAGCCGGGCGAGAATACGGGGCGTATAGCGCGAAGGAATAGGCAATGCGTGATGCGATGCGATAGGCGAGAGCGAATCACCATGCGCGAAGGTTGGCATGGAAGATGCTGCGCATTTCCACAAAGCTATGCAAAAGCGCAACTTGCAAAAGGCAGGGCAAAACCTACCGCGAAAACAGGCAAAAACTTCCAAAGAGGCGCATGGCATTCTTGCCTATCGGCAAAACTTGCCAAATCCACAAGCCGCTTGTTTTGCGGTGTTTGCATCTTGGCATGGAGGATGCTGTGTAAAAACATGGCTTAAGTGGTTGAAAACGCACCTTGCGATTGCCTTGGTGGATGTTGGCACGGGAAACGCTATGCAATATGCCAAGCGGGAATGACCCCGTGAGAAAATCAAACCACAGAAAACAACATGACCACCACACTTGAAAACACCACACGCAAAGCAAAGCTTCCTTCCCTTTCGGAATTGGAGCGCCTTGTTAAACATATCAAGTCACATATCGGCGACGACTACCGCGCCTTCGAAGATGACAGCCTGCCGGGAATGCAATTGACAGTTGCGATTAACGATGCCGGGGAATGGGACTACCAAACCGGTGACAATTCATATTCTGGGGCCGCTTACTTTTATCCACACTGGGCGGTTGTCGGGGTTTATCGGCGCTCCAACTCTAAAGAAGTGGCGCGGGATATCCAATCGCAACTGGCTGACTTGCTGGCTTAATCCTTTACCCTTTCCACACTATGAAAAAGCAAACAATCGCAGTCAGAATTGGCGCTTCCCTTTTCGGGGGCGGTCAAACAATCGAAACAATCTCCCGCAGGGTTTATTGCGATACCTTGGGGAATTTCAATCGCCTTGCCTGCCGATACAAGGGGAAAACCTACCTTGTGCAATCGGAGGCGGGAGACCTTGGCGACCCGTTTCGGGCGAATGAATCCTACCTTGCAACCTTGTTTATCCAATCTGAAAAACCTTGCGCTTGGAATCTTTAATCTATCCGGAAATATGAAAAAGCTATCCAAAGAATACTACTGGGAACTCGCTCAGTTTTGCATGGATTACCACTCAGGCCAGTGGTCAAGAGGCTATCGGCTGATTTGCCGATTGAATCCCCGCAACTTCTCCTCCTCGCTTTCTGAGGAATTGCGCGAATCTGAGGCGTATCAATGGCTTGTGGACAATTACGCCGCGAAAATCTAACCCATGCGCACCCTTAACCTTCACACTCAGAAGCCAATCCAGAAAATGAAAACATACACCACGCAAGACTTGAAAAAGCAACTACGGGCGGGCGAATTCGCATGGCCCGGCGGCTATCCGCTTTTCTTTATCACCTCTGACGGCGCGGCCCTCTCATTCGATGCCGTGCGCGAAAACATTCGCTCCGTGCTTTGGTCTATGCGGCACGGAGTAAATGACGGATGGCGCGTTATTGGTTGCGATGTAAATTGGGAAGACCCTTCCCTTTACTGTGACCATACAGGCGCTCGAATTCCTTCCGCTTATGCTGAGGAGGAGGCAGCGCGATGAAGCTTGAAACCGCCTTTTTAGCCCTCCTCGCTGCGCATATCTGGGCCGTCCTCGCGGCTCTACTTGTCGCGGCAATCTAACCTTTGTTCCCCCCGGAACGATAAACACCTAAACATTAAACCAAAATGAAAAAAGCAGCAATTCTTAGCGCAATTCGCGCACACATAGCGCAACGGAGCGGAATTGATTTCCGCAATTATCAATCGGGGGACTACAAGCAAAGCCGCAAGGCATTCCTTGGGGACTATCGGCCTATCCTAAAACATGGGCGAGACGCCCGCGCCTTGTTGGACTTCATAGAAAACCGCGATGAAATCACCGCCGAAAACATAAAAGAAGCAACCCGCGCCTTTTCGGGGCGGCTGTCACTTGTCGAGCGGGGCGATTCCGTTGCGGCGGATTATTGCACGGGGCAATATTTCCCAACCGAATACAGGGCGGCGGCTTGCGCCGTTCTTGCGCTGGCGGTTTGGGACTATTGGCGCGAAGATTGCGAAAGCGGAGAGGAAATCCGCAAGCGGGCGCGGCGTAGATTCGGGCGCGGTCTTGCGTCACGCTGGTTCAACTAAACCCCAAGGGGCGCGGTTCCATACCGCGCTTTCTTATTGTTCAACAACTATGAAACACACAATCACAAACACAAAAGACCGCCCCATGCAAAAGCTGCTTTGGGGACTAAAAGCGGGCGCGGCTGTCATGCCTCCCGGCATTTACATACAAACAGGGCGCGGCGTTTACGCCGTAAAACTCGCCAGCGGAGCGCCTTCCGATAAGCACGCTTATTCCAAACGATAAACAACAACAACAACACAAACAACTAAGGAGACTAAAGCAAAAATGAACACAACAACAATCCAAGAAGTGCTTTTTGATCTGCATGATGCAGAGAAAAGCGGACTACTCCAATTCAATCCAGATGCCGAAAGGCCGCAAGAATTCGCCAACGCCCGTGAATGGGTGCGCGAACAGATAGAAAAGCTGGAGTCAGTGGAATGCGACTTGTCCCATTCTGAAAATCAGAACGCGATCATGCACACTCCCCGTCCGTGGCAATACGGCATCAGTCCAAGCGGGAGACAGGTGATATTCGCGGGGTTTACTGAGGGGACTACCGACATTGCCGCGCTGATCGGCATGGAAGAATGCGGAGAGGAGGATTGGACTCCCGTGCATTGGGCTGAAGCGGAAGCGAATAAAAACCTGCTCTGCTCCGCGCCAGACCTGCTTGAAGCGTTGGAGGAAATGCTTTGCGATGCCGAAACAATGAATCCGCCATACCGAAACGAAGCGATATGTGAACGCGCCCGTGCAGCTATTGCAAAAGCGAAAGGAGAAACAAAATGAACCACACACACGCACCGGAGCCTTGGACAATCTCCAGCGAGGGCAATCTCTACGGGGACGGAATGTATATCGGCAACATCAGCGACGATCACAACGACGAACAGACAGAAGCAAACCGCGCCTTGATTTGCGCGGCTCCTGCCCTGCTCAAGTCGTTGGAGCAAGTGATCCCGCACCTCGAAAAGGTCGCTGGATTATCTGGCGGGGACGGAGTTCTAACTCTCGCCGCCGCCCGTGCTGCAATCGCTAAAGCGAAAGGAGGCGCGAAATGAAACCACACAAAACACCGGAATGGATTCTTCAGACTAAATCCATTCGCCAAACACGGGAGCGCAACGCCACAATCATCGTCGCGCTTTGCATCCTCACAATATCAATCGCAATCGTCGCACTCATCGCCAAATGATACACTTGCACACACAAAACAAGAAGCTGACATTCGACACGCGAGCAGAAGCGGAGGCGTTCGCGGATTCGGAAGGGCTGGACGAAAACCTTTGTATCCTTCACGGGGACGG
>Ga0208222_1000363_pt1 | contig 12983 bp, 21 predicted proteins | sample LakMenEpi13Sep09_FD_150694 | JGI IMG/M metagenome (GOLD analysis project Ga0208222, IMG submission 150694) | Freshwater microbial communities from Lake Mendota, WI - 13SEP2009 deep hole epilimnion (SPAdes) | ecosystem: Environmental > Aquatic > Freshwater > Lentic | place: Lake Mendota, Madison...
CACGCACACTGATGCAGTGGACCGAACGAACGCAGGTCATCCTTGGTGGGTGGGGCGGTATGTATCCGCCTCACCGCCACGGGATGCGGGAACACCGGCATCACAGGTCCCTCACTTTGCCGATGATGTCCCAAAGCATGTCCTCCGTGGCCTTGTCCTCAGCCACGCCAGCCCACTGCGCGAGGATCACGAGTACGTCATCACGCATTTCAGCCCGACCCAGTTTCTTAGCCGACTCATACGGGTCCACCTGCAGGCGAAGATCACCGGGCATGCTGCACCCACTGATGGCCGGTGCCATGCTGACAGGTGCAGGACTGTGGATAGTCGCACGTGTTGTGCAGTGTGCGGGCCACGTTGTAGGTGCCGATAGCGTTCACGTCACCCGCTGACCGGCAGTTGCGACACATCACAGCGGGTCCTCCCCCCACTTAGTGAACGCATCCTGCGTCCACACGGAATGGTTCTTGCCTTCCGCCAGGCCAAGCGCAAGCGGGAAGAGGATGCTGCCCAGGTTGGCGTACAGGTCTTCCGGATGAGACTTACGTTCCGCCTCACCCTGCCCATACATCTCTATGAAGGCCCGCTCCACGAGCACGAGGTAGTCGTGCAGCGTGATGCCCGTTCTCGTCATGCTCACAGGTACTCCTCATCTTCATCCGGCCACACGTCATTCATGTCCGACAAGGTGCGCAGCATGTCCGCTGCAGCCACACCCACATAGATGCCAGCAACGAGAGCGATGCTGACCACCGTGAACTTCACCCAGTCCATGTCCGCCCCCCGTCATAGGTGTTTCGGGTGTCGGCTTGGGCTTTAGCGTTGGAGCGATGCACCCTGCGTGTCAGATCCCACGGGGAATCGCCACCGAGATAGTCCATGATCTTCACTGTCGCCTTGACAACACGCTTGCGCACCGCCTCAGCGGACACGTCATCCTGGTCAGCGATCTCCTGCAACGTCATGCCAAGCCGGTAACGCATCTGCAAGGCACGCTCCTCATCCGTGGACAAGGTGCGCAGCGCCGCTGACACGTCAGCGAGCATCGCCATGCGTGAGCCACCCTCACTGGGGATGGACTTGTGCCGGATCTCCTGCTCATCCCCACCACTGGATGCAGCCCACGACTCCACATCCCACACGTCAGGGAGCAACGTTTCCAGCACGGCCAAGTGGTAGAAGTATTGGTCGCTCACGGAACCGCTGGATCGTGTGCGCTCGTTCAGCACATACTGCTGGCAGTTGCGCAGCATCACCGTGTACAGCAGGTTCTTCATGTCGGGGTCAGCGGACCAGTCCAGTACGTCATTCTTGTTGGCCGCTATCCATTCAAAGTTCACGGACACAAGTTCGTCTTCGGGAATGATCTGCCGGTGCGACTTGGCTACCCGCTTAGCCACGGCCCGGCCCATCTTCAATGCCGAATCGGGCACATCCCATGTCACGGGGTGACCACCCGCCCGTTGATGATGGGCATGAGCAGGGGAGTGCCGTCATGGATGACAGTGATTGCCTGCTGCCAGTTCCCGTAGCCACCCTTGAGGTAGGACGCCTTCTTCAAGTCCATGCCGTGCCCGGTTTCCACACCGAACACGTGCTTTGTGATGCGCCCGTTCACTGCGTGATGGTCATGCTGCACGCCCGCCTTATGCGTATGGCCCACCACGCATGACATGCCATAGCGTTTGGCCAAGCCAAGGGCAGTCCCACCAGGGGTGCGAATCAGTGAACCCTCATCACCGTGAGCCAGCATCCAACCGCCACCATCAGTAATGAACTTGAACGGCTTGTCCTTGTATTGGATGTCCCACTCGTCCAGGCCCACCAGTGTTGGGTAGTCCAGGCAGGTGAGCGTGTCCAGTGCCGGGGCGTTGGAGAGATAGTGTTTGAGGCGGTCTGTGTGGTTGCTTCTCATCAGCAGGTAGGGCACGTCAGGCCCAATAGCCTCACGGAACAACCCGAGTACGGCGTTCGTTTCGTCAAGGTCTTTCTGCAGGTTGCCGGAGTATTCACCCCGTCGTCCACGGACCCACCTGCCTACTGCAGTGCAGTCGGCTTCATCGCCCACGTTCGCCAGCCCATCCCACGGGCCGTTACTTTCAATCCAGGTGCACACCGCTTCCACGAAGCGCATGTCCTGCATCGGGACTTGCAGGTCAGGGATTACCACCCAGCGGCTCATCGTTCTCCTTGCTTAGAGGCGTCATCTGGTTACGTGCGGAGTTCCCTGGCCAGTTACCGTCAATGTTCATCACGCCAATCAAGGCGTAGTTGCCGAGGTCAAGCCAACTGTCACGCATCCGTTCCCCGTACAGGTCGGCTTCGCCTTTGCGGAGAATGTTCTTGATGCGCTCCATCTTGTCCGACATGCGCACAATCAAGGCAGTGAGCGGGTCGGGGTATGCGTTAGCGATGTTCAGCGGCCCATAGTCACGGTGCCTGCCAAGCATCAGCAGCAAAGCCTCACGGTATGTGTCAGCGGCTACTGCCTCAATGGAGGGATACGCACTAGCAGTGTCCCGTTGTGGCGGTCCATGCGTTGCACTTCCAACCCAATAGAGCGGATCGCGTCGATCAACCGGGCCCAGTCCTCGTCGGTCACTCACTGACACCCACCTTGCGGCGCACCTCAGCGGGCCCAAACTTGAGGAACACCTCATTCACATCCATGCCATCCGGCATGAAAATCGGGGTGGCTCCTTGCACACTGGCGGCAATCTTCTTACCGAACTCCCGGCCAGCAGCGTCACCATCACACAGCACAAACACCTTCCTCTCCTCAAACAGCAGCGGGTAATGCGGTTGCCAGTTCGACGCACCCGGCACGCCCACACTGGGCAGGCCACACAGCCCGTCAGCGACAATGCAGTCCATTTCGCCTTCCGTGATGCACACGAATGGGCTTGGCTTGAGCAGGTTGCCGACACCGAACAGGCGGGTGTGTGAGCCAGGCTTCGACAGGTATTTGGCTCTGGCTTCGCCACTGATGTCACGGAACCGCATGTCGATCACGCCACCGTTAGGAGTTACGAACGGTATGGCAAGCCTGCCAATCATGTCCGTGTCACCCGGTTGCGCGTTCGCCACCGTTACGAAGCCGAGGCGGTATGTACGCGCGGTTTCCAGTGGTATGCCGCGAGCCGCCAGATACGACTCGGCTAGATGTATGTCCGCTTCGTATGCTTGAGTCGCCTGCTCCAAAGAGTTGCGCTCCGATACGCTTGGCATCTGCAAAGTTCACTCCTTCGTGGTGCATGATCACGTTGTATGAGTCGCCCTTGAAGTCGCAGGCCATGCAACGGATCACCTGCAGGTCATAGTTCACGCGGCACGAGGCGTGCCGCTCGTCATGCACGAGGCAGCGCACACTGCGCCAGCCAGGATTCTCGGCGGGTGGCTGCCAGCCGTAGTGATCTAGCACCGAGTAGAGGTCAGGCTTATCGGTGGTCATGAAGCCACCAGTCGTACTCTTGGATGACGTAGGCCCTACCCACTCCGGCCATGCGGCGCTTCGCCAGCACGACTGGGATCACAATGTTGGGGTCAAGGCGGTTTAGGGTGGCGTAGTTGTCGGCTTCGATAGCCGCCTCGGTGACCCATCCGGCTAGGTCTAGGGCCCGCTCAGCCTTGCACTCAAAGACATAGTGCACGGGGGTCACCGCGCGTGCGGGTACACGGATCACTTTGTCGCCTATGTCTTTGGCCCCGTTGGGGGACAGGCGTGTTACGTCGAAGCCTTGTTCGATGTCATAGTCCCGAGTGTCGGTTTCCCACTTCGACCCTTTGCGCTTGCTGGGATTACTCACGCTGCCTCACCTAGATCGCTGATGGTCATGGTGGCGGGCTCCCATGACAGCCACGTCACGTCCTGCCCGCCAGGGGAGGCGGGACCGTAACGGTTCTTGACGGCGCACACGCCGATGAAACCGGGCTGCTCGTTGGTGAGAGTCATGATGAGCGCGGGGACGGCACTGATCTTGCCTTGCAGTGACCACAGGGGAGGGGCTTGACCGCCGAACGACTCCTGCCGGGTGTGATGAAGCACAAGCACACTGGCGTTGGTGTCCCGCGCAAACCAGCGAAGTTCCCTCATCAAAGTTTGTAGTGCCTGCCACGTGTCACCCGTGTCGAAGGCCACGTCTTGCGCGTTGTCGATCACGATGAGGGCGGGGTCAGTGCCGAACTCACGGAAAGCGTTGATGCTGTTCTCAATGTATTCCAGCGTGGGGGCACTGTTCGTTTCCACGGCCACGTGGGAAAATCCCTGCAACACTTGGCTGGCCCACACTGGATCATTGGTGCGTGCCGATTCGGCGGACTGCTGATCCATGCCGGTGAGCATGGATAGGGCACGAATCTCCACGTTCTCACGTGTCGTATCTGCACTGAAATACAAGGTGGGCAGACCGCACCGGACAGCGAGGGCCAGAGCAATACTGGACTTCCCGCTGCCCGGTGCGGACCCGATCATGCTCAACTCACCACGGCGCAGGGTGATGCCACGTTCCGCCAGGGAAGGGAACATGCCAGGCAGGGAGGCAACCGCCTGGCGAGGCATCAACACGGCTTGATGAAGGAAGAGCATGACGACTATTGCCTAGACGCTGATCTTCTTGTCGCACTGCTGGCCGCGAGGCTGAGCGCAGGCGTAGAAAGCGCGGTAGGGCTTGCCGGTTGCCTTGCTGACACCGGCCTGGACGAAGCGCATGGGGATGCCGCAGTTGCACAGGTGCTCATCACCCTGAGCGGGTGCAGGTGCAGCGGGCTGCGGTGGCTGCTGTGCCGGTGCTGCCACGGGCACATGCTGTGCCACGGTGGAGGCGGGGACGATCTGTGACTCAATGGCCACGATCTTTGCCAGGAACTCGGGGAACGCATCCAACTGGTCAGCGAAGTCGCCGCCGTTCTCAGCGTAAATGTTGAGCAGGGTTCCTGCCGGGGTCTTGAAGTTCGCCTGATAGGCGATGCCTTGCGTAGCGGACACGGACGGTACTCCTAACATGGTAGATGCTACTAACGGGAAAACGAAGGGGCAGTCCCGCCGACTGCCACGCAGTGCTCACGCACTGAGCATGACCCGCACATGGCGGTGACGTGAGGCACGAACACCTCATCCTCAATGGCTTCGCGTGCCTTCCCGAACCACTGCGCAAGCAGGTCGGGGGTGTAGTGCAGCAGGCTGGCTTGGGGTGTGAGTGTGGCGCTGCGCGCCATGTAGTACCTGCCGATTGAAGGCATCACCTCTAGCGCCTGGTAGGCACCGTGCGCGTAGGTGCCCAACTGCAGGGTCCACGCAGGGGTGTGGCTGCCCGTCTTGATGTCATGGACTTCCACCTCCCCGTCAGGGTTCGCCATTACCCGGTCGATAAAGCCACGGATCTCCACTCCACCGATGCTGATTTCAAAGGCGGTTTCCACACCGAGCAGGGTCCAGCCGGTTGTCAGCAGCGTGTGCATGTGCTGCGCATATGAACGCACCATGTCTAGGCCGTTCTGTTCCCACCACGTGCGGTCTTCCTTGTTGGGCCACTGCTTGCTAACTCGGCCACCGGCTCGCACATCGTTGAAGTCAGTGACGGTAGCGATCTGCTTGTCCCACGCCTGCTGCCACGCCTCTTCCGGCGTGTCAATGGCACCCGTGTCCAGCAGTTCAGTCGCCTCATGCACGGCTGAACCACCCAGCAGATACCAGGCTTGCTGTTGATGCACGCCGACCACTTTCTGCAGGCGGTACTTCTCGCCGCAGGTAAGCCACGATTCCAGGCTTGAGAAAGACAGGTACTTGCTGCCTGTCAATGCTTCCAGGCTACTCACTCTGCCTTCTCCAACCTGAGCACGAACACGTCGAAGTTGCCGTTACTGGCGTGGTCCCACCAGTCAACGCCTTGACCTTCCATGACGTAGCCCTGCTCTTCGTAGGTGTCGATGATGAGGTCGTAGTCGTCGCTCTCCCAGTCACCGAAGCCGATGATCACAAGGATGAGGCCAACCTTGACGTGGGCCAGCCAGCCAGCATGCCCACTGGGGGCTTCGTCCTGCACGTTCAGAGCGGTGATCTTGCCCACATTGGTAGCATGCACCATGTCCCCCATAAAGTCCAATCGTTCGCTAAGGAAACCTTGAGCAAGTTGAGCGTAGATCCCGAACTCGCGCAAGGGGCATAAACGGCGTGTCTCACCTGTCACACGATTGGACATTTCCGAAATGCCGTGACTAGACTGTCCTTTCGTGGGGGGTTGGTAAGGGAAAAGCCCTGCAAACAAACAGAAAAATAGCCCCGGCCCTCATGGGCCGGGGCATAAACATTTGCAGTTACGAACATGCAGGCTCAGTCTTCTGGGTAATGCAGAAACACCGGCTTCCGTCTGATCGGAATGTCTTTCGGGTCTGACGCTTCCCTCGGCACGTAAATGATACGTGGCACTGAATCCGCACAATAGGCGACAACGGCGTCCTGTTCGCCCAGTTTGTCCAGCCAGTTGTTGAGGCGGGTGTTCTCATCCGGCGTCAGTTCCTCACCGGCACGCCGCCTGCCCAGGAGCCTGAGCATGCGAATCCCGTAGTGCTTCAAGTCTTTCCCGTTCAACCGCCACGGGATCTCCTCTGAGTAGCGGCGCTTCTCCTCCGTCAGCCCAGCCCTTGATAGGGCCACGCTGACTGCCGCACGGGACACCGGGTATCCGGTGTCCTTCGACACCTGCTGAGCAATCTCCGTATGCGTCATGCCCGCTTGTACCATTTCGAGCAGTTTGTCCGCATTGGGAAGTATCTGTGGTCTTGCCATAATGTTGCCTCCTGCGGGCATTGTTGCATGACCCTGGGGGTGAACACTACAAACAGCAAGTAAATGACCGGTCAAAGTGTCCGAGGCGGGACTTGAACCCGCACAGCCCGTAAAGGCCACTGGCACCTCAAGCCAGCGCGTCTGCCAATTCCGCCACCCGGACGAGTGCCGCATCAGGGTAGCAAGTCCAAAGAGCAGATAGACTAGGGGGCGTCAACTAAACAGCGGGCCGCTAGTAACTGATCCCCACAGGTTCAACATGGTTCATGTACAGGCATTGGAAAGGGCAGTGTTTGCCCACGTCAAAGCCGCATATCTTTTATGAACCCAACTGCAAGAGTGTGGCATGCTACGAAAGCCACACACGGGAGGCTGTGGCAGGTTACAATCGGCCCAAAGAGCACCCCGGAGGAGGCTTCAATGAACAGGAACATCCAGCCAACGAGCCTGTCAGCGGCGATAGATGAGTTCGCCGCTCACCTGCGAGCCAAGAGGCGAGCAAAGAACACGGTCGATGGATACGTGTACGTGCTACATAAGGCACTCAAGACGTGGGGTGATATCTCCACGGATGCGATAGAGCCCATCCACATTGACCGCTTCTTCGCGGCAGGCGACTGGGCTGACTCCACACAGAACCAGTACCTCGCCAGCCTGCGTGTCTTCTTCAAGTGGCTGCGGAACTCCCGCTACACCTGGCCCGACCATGACCCCACGGTCACGTGGGAGGTGGCCAGGGTGCGGTCGAAGGACCGCTTGCGCCTGTCGCCGGATGAGTTCTACCCGCTGATGGATGCCTGCAGCCACCCCCGTGATCGGGCAGTAGTGGCTCTGGCCTTGTTCACCCTGCTGCGTGGCTCCGAGATCGCCACCCTCAAGTGGGCTGACGTGGACTTCGGCGCTGGCTTGCTGCATGCGGTGCATCACAAGACGAAGTTGGAGGATGCGAAGCCGATTGGTGAGGAGTTGCGGGAGGAACTGGTGGCTTGGCAGAACTGGTATCGCCTGGATCAAGGCACCATCAAGCCTGAGTGGTTTCTGGTTCCGGCGAAAGGACCGGACTTCTATGAGCAGGACCCGGCAACGAAGCGGCTTGTGCGGGACACCCGTAAGCCAGCGCACCTCAAGCCGACGAAGAAGTTGGGCAAGCCGTATGAGGTGATCAAGAGGCCGTTGAAGGCTCTCGGCTACGACACCCACTGGGAGGGTGTGCACACCTTGCGGCGTTCCGGTGGCTCTGCCCGCTTCCAAGAGTTGCGAGGTTCGGAGGGTGCGGACTTCGCCATCATGGAGGTGGCCAGCCTTCTCGGGCACACCGACGTGAAGGTGAGCCAGCGGTATATCGGTTGGAATATCGCCAAGGAGCAGCGCAACGAGTCGATCATTGGCAAGCGTATGTATCCGTCAATCCAGCGGGATAGTAGGATTCGCCTTGTCAGGGGAGGCGAGGATGGCTCAACGTCTTAGTGTGGTGTGTGACGGCTGCCAGGTGGAGGGGCCCACAGAGCGGTTCCGGATCAAGAACCGGCATGGCACCGAGTGGTTCATGGACTACTGCCCCGACTGTGCTTGGCCGCTTGAGCAAGGCAAGGGAGTGAACCTACCTAAATCAACTAGGTATCAAAGATTCAAGGTGACTCACCTACCACCCCAGCCGAAGCGTAAGTAGCACGGGCCCTACAGTGCCCGTAGGAGGCCACAGGAGCCCCGTAGAACGACGAAAAGGCCCGGACCCCTACATGGATAGGGTCCGGGCCAATCAGGGCTCAGAATCGCTTAAAGAGCCTTCGCCTTGCTGGGCTTGCCAGGGTGTTTAGTCAGCCACCGGTCCTTGGCCTGCCGCCTAATGAACGGGGTGTCAGCCCACACGTCATTCTTCCTGCCCACCGTAGGCAGGGTCGTGCCCGCCACACCGCCAGTACCGTCCGTCCAATCAGCATGGGTCACGACCCGCTGGAAGTTCGGGAAAGCCTCAGCCCCCGCCACCTCACGGATAGCGCAGATCACCCGAGCAGTGTTCCGCCACTGCTGATCCGTCATGTCATCCACACCGAACTTCGTCCCCGGCTGGGGGCCTTCCATTTCGATACCCCACACCATCAGGTGAGCGGCATCCTTCGGAACACCAGCCCGATTCCACGGGCCACCAAGACCTGAGTGCCAAGCCGACAAGGCGGACAGCACCATGACACGGCCATCAGTGCGCACCGTGTTGTTGCAGTACGGGTAAGCGGACGTGCCGTTCTGCTCCATCCACGCCTGGCCACCATCACCCGTGCCAGCCCAGTGATGCACCATGCAGCCGCGAATCCCATACGACCACTGACGGCCACGGGTATTCCATCCTGGCCGGAAGATCAGTTTCCTCTCCGGAACCCAATCCCGAAGAGCCTCAGCAATCTGGTCGGCGGACGGCTTTAGGACTGCCACAGTGCCTCCCCGCAAGCAACGTCAGAAGGATCAGGCTCAATGTCCACAGCCGGAACCTCAGCGGGTGCCGTGCCTGGATCAAACTCAAGGTCATCTATTGGGCTCACAGATCATCGTCCTCATCCGGCAGCACCACTGCCTCATCCACCAGCGACGGGCCGAGGAACGGACCCACGGAGTACGACGCGATCGACGTGAGCACAGACACCACAGCAGCCGTCGCAGCCACAGCCAAGCCCTGCTGCCAGTCAATCGTCAGCACCGTCACCCCAGCCACAAACAGGGCCACGAGAGCCTGGGCAAACGTCTTCACTGCCCGCTCGGCAGCAGCAATCCAGAAACCTCTATCAGTCAGCAAGATGCTGCACCTCTCCGTCGATACGAATGATCTCCTTCTCAATCCGCACAATGCGGTCAGAGATCACATCCACTTTCTGATGCAAGTCACCAAGTGACTTGCCGCCGTTACGCGGCGTGCGCTGATCTATGTAATGTTCAAGCGGACGCACAATCAGGAAGCGGCCCACAGCCGCCACAGAACCCACCACTGCAGCGATGACACCAATCAAGATGCCGATGTCCTGAGCAATCTGAATCCAATCCGGAGTCTCATACATCAGATCAGCCTCAACACCACTTGCCCGACACCGCCAGCATTACCGTTCGCACGAGTTGGCGGAGTGGTGCGCTGCAACGACACCCGCTCTATGTAAGCCTCAGCCACTTCACCCGTAGTGAAGTCACGCCACAACACCACACCAGCAGAAGACTCAAGATCCTCAAGAGCCTTCAAGCGCAGATAAGCACCGCCCACCTGGCCATGACGCAAGCCCTTGCGGTCAGTCTCGAAATCAAACAGCATGACCACGGCCTGCACTAGACGACTGCGCTTAGGTGCAGGCACCGCACGCACCTGATAACCCACCACCGCAGGTGACGTAGCCTGCCCCGAAGGAGCCACCAGTCGCACAGCCGCAAACAGTTCCGCCTCCGGACTGGGAGACACCGCAGCCAAAGAGCCATACAAGTCATAGGCAGTGCCATCAACACCGATGACACGACTCCACTCAGAAGGAGCCGTCGTGTCACGAGTGGAGGCATAAGCCTCAGCGGACCCCGTAGATGCACGCTTCACAATCAAACGCACATCCCGCCACGCCTTCGGCTCAAGAGTGCCAAGGCGGATACGGCCAGACTCAAGCCAACCCTCAGACACGAAAGTGGACTTCTCGCGGAACAAACCAGCACCATCCACCGCGAACCACACCCGGCCACCAGCAAGAGTTACCTGCGTAGCCGAACCAGCCGTATCTGCAGGAGCCACAAGATCCGACGCATAGGCGTACCGCAACTGGCCAGAGTCAAGAGGCTGGCCAAGGTCAATCCGGTACAGGCCAGCCCGCTTCACCCGGTTACCCGCATCAGCATCAGCAGCACCCGTCACGTACACGTAACGGTCCACAGCCACCGCATCCGTAGATCCGCCAGCAATCTCCACAATCAGCGGGCCCATACTCAGGCTTCCATCTGACTGAATAGCAGCGATACGCACACCCTTGCTCGTGCCCACAATCAGGAACGAACCAATGTAGGAGTACGTGCTGAGCACAGTCTCACCGCGAGGCAGTTCAGCCACCACCACCGGCTGATCCAACTCAACAGCAGTAGTCGAAGCAGTCACACCAATGTTGAAAATGGCAGACGTGTCACCCGCATACCCGGACGCATAAATGCTTGCAGGTCCCTCAGCGAAATCAGTCCACGTCCACGAAGACACAGGATGCGTGTACAGAGCAGCAGGCAGCGCCGCAGGGGCACCAGAAGGTGACAAGTCAGTCACCTCATGGATCGCCGCACCTGTCGCCACCATAAGACGCTGCTTCACCCAACGCACAAGGCCAGCAGCAGAAAGTTCATAGATCGCAGAGCCCGCACTAGACGGCAAGTTGCCCTTGTAAATCTTGTCGTTGTCGCATACAAAATACTGCGAACCATTCGACGTTATACTCGTGATCGCGTTAGACCCGCCCCACGTCACAGCACTACTGCTACCCGTCGAAGGCTGATACGTCAGGTCAATACCCTGCCCATACAGCACACCCGTATCCACACCGATCAACACCGGGCCAGCACCCGTGTCCGTGACCAGTCGCTCCGTGTCATGCAGTAGCCGCAACTCGCCAGGAGTCCACGGGTCTACGCCACCAGATGCAGCGAACCGGAATCGGGCCTCAGCGTCATTCACTTCCAGAGGCTCAGCGGAAGTAAGTCCCGCACCGTAATGCCAAGAAGACTGCGACCGAATCCAGAACCCCGAATCAAGGGACTGCTCGCCCACATCACGTTGACTATCGACCCGCTGCCTACGAAACTCAGACGTTTCCCTGCGCATCGGATACTGGTCCGACAAAGCAAACAGGAAAGGCAAGCCACCCACACTGCAATCCCATGCCACGTTGCTAGACACCGTGGCCTGAGTGGGGCTAGAAGCACCCCGGCCAGTCAGGTCAAAGACCACATCCTCAGTGATGTCAAACGACGGCACCAGTGCTCCTCACAGTACGGCGGGCATGCAGAAGAAGGCCGGGCCCGAAGGCCCGGCCCCCCACCACAAACATCAGGTCAGGTCAATCCACACGTAGCGGAACGTTGCCGCAGCCTCGTCAATAGGCGAAGCCGTCACGTTCGTCGCATACACCGTGACCGTATTGGAGGCCGTCACAGCGGCCCCACCGAACACAAGGCCAGTGGTGAGAGCAGGCGGATTCACAATCACGACATCGCCAGAAGCAGCGCCAGTCAGCGTGAACGTGGCCGAACCAGTCGCACCAGCAGCAATCTCCGGCAGATTCACAGACGCCGTAGCAGTCGCAATCAGGGCCTTCTGCGCAGCACCCTTGCCCACATAGCGGGCATCCGACTCCTCAACGCTGACACGACGGTCAGGGTCCGAAGACGGAGTGAACACGAGGGCCTGACCATCCTTGATACGGACAGTCCGAGTGCCATCAGGAGTGTTGGCAACCTCAACACCGTTGCGCTTCACAGAGATCACAACATCCGTGTCCCCGCCAATGTAGTACGACTTGCTCGCAGTGATCGTGTCAGGGAATGAAACGTTAGAGCCAGACAGGTCGGCATTGGGCTTCCAAGTGCCGCCCGTAAACTCCACTACCAGTGTCTCTCCACGCGGGTTCTCAACCCGCACCAGGCCACCAAGTGACATGCTGTTACTCCTTGCTAGTTATCGGTATACCGTTGAAAGCGAGGGGTGCCCCCTCACAGCAGTGAGCCTTGACGTGGCAGTGCGGACACAGCCAGCGGGACCAGGCAGGCTCAAAGGCCATGCCGCAGTTATCGCAGTCGATCACTCGTCGTCATACTGCGTGTAACCCAGGTACTCCCAGATGTCGTCATCCATAACCTCTCCTTATCCGGCAGCACAATGCAGCACTAAGTGCTGCATTACTGCATCACAGTGCAGTGGTTCTCATAGCCGGAAGTCATACCCCAGGTATGAGAAGTGTGTGCATATACGCAACGGCACGATCGTGCCGAACTGGACCGTTTGCCGGACTTCTACGCGACCGTCTGCCGAGAATCGGCAGGATCGTGCCGATGGCGTCAACTCTTACTTTCACGACCTAGACGCGCCAACCCCTAGGTTGCCGACTTAGTTTCGTTAGGAGGTTTAGTGTGGTTTATCCAGAATGAATAAACCCGCCTAAAGTTCCTAAGACTCTCCGACCTCGACCCATGCGAGGGTGTC
>Ga0208222_1000364_pt1 | contig 12975 bp, 9 predicted proteins | sample LakMenEpi13Sep09_FD_150694 | JGI IMG/M metagenome (GOLD analysis project Ga0208222, IMG submission 150694) | Freshwater microbial communities from Lake Mendota, WI - 13SEP2009 deep hole epilimnion (SPAdes) | ecosystem: Environmental > Aquatic > Freshwater > Lentic | place: Lake Mendota, Madison...
CAGGAGGAAACCGACCAGGGTCTGTCCCCAAGCTCCCAAGGTTTGAAACGCTAGCAAAAAAACCAAGCCGGATCGGGGACAGTCCCCGAGTTTTTCAGGGCCATGGCAGAAAAAAACCGCGTGAACTCCAAGCAAACAATTAGATTCGTTTTAGCAGCCCAGTCTCAGCGTGCGCACCGCCCCGAGGTGTAATACACCTTCTGAACCTTCAGGTTCTTATCCAAAACCAATACATCTGCTCGCTTGCCAACTTCAAGACTGCCGCACTCGCGATCAATCCCAGTCCGCTGCGCGGGTGTTAAACTAGCCATCCGAACGATTTCCCACAAAGGTATCTTCGTCACCTTGAACATGTGCTTGACGCAATGGTCTAAAGCCACTACCGAACTGGCCAACCCTCCAGTTGGACTCAAACCTACCTTAGAGTCGCTGTGAATCCAAACATTCTCATCCGGATGCCCAAAGGCATACTCTCCGGCCGGCATATCGAGCGCTCGACTGGTATCGCTAACCAAACAAAGCATCGATGGCTTTTTCATCTGCCAAGCAAACTGCAATAACTCAGGCGATAGATGATACCCATCGGCAATCACTTCCGTACTCATCGTCTCATGCGCCAATACGAATTCAAGCATACTACCTTGCATCGGAGTTCCTAATCTAGTTCGCACCGATGCGACCGATGACATCGCGCACCAGAAGTGATCAACATGAGTCATCCCATTGCTGTGCGCATTGGCCATCTCAGTCCAACTGGAATTCGAGTGCCCACAGGTAACCAAACACCCCTGCTTCTTGGCGTATCGATAAAACTCTGTGCAGCCATCGAGCTCGGCTGCACATGTCGCAATTGCAACCCGGCCTGTTTTAAAGTACCGCTCATATTCCGATCGAACTGGAACCCGACACCCTTGCTTGCGATGACAACCCGATTTCTCAGGGGTAAAATATGGTCCATACAAATGCACCCCCTGGATCGTCTGCAATCCAGAATCGGACATCCGAATCGTCGTATCGACTGCATCGATCATGCGAAGTATCGATTCTTGAGAACCTGTCGTGGTCGTCGGAAAAATAGTGGTTGTGCCATGACGCAAATGGGTCAAACATGCTGTCGAAATGGCTTGGACTTGGCCATCCATAAAGTCAGCTCCCCCGCCGCCATGAACATGGATGTCTACCCAACCCGGGGATACATAACGCCCAGTCGCGTCGAAAAGATGCACCTCTTTGGCTATCCGCTTGGGTATCTGGCTAACTCGTGTCAACCGGCCTTGAATCCACTCGACGTAAGCGTTTTCAATAAGCCTATCGGGTAAGATGGCAGTTCCACCAACCAGTGCGTAACGATTGGTATCGGCCTTTTGATGGCAAATTAGCTTGCTCATACGCCTCGTGTGAGAATGACAAATAGTGCAATCACCAAACAAATCGCTATGGTGACAAGAAAACCTAAGACTATCCACTGCTGCTTGAGCTGCTTTTTCTTTTTCATCGCAATCGCAGCCTTGTTGCTTGCAGCGCCTCCCAGAGTGGTTATTGGATTCGTCGATGCGACGCTCGTTGTAGAAGATGGTGCAATCGTTGGCGGTGCAGGCACAGGTGGCCGAATGTCATGTGAAACTGCATTTCCCGAACTTGATTGACCCCCAAACGGCTCGGGAACCAGTTCGCGCGCTGAAACCCACGTCGTGAGCCCCTCGCGCCACAAGAGCGAATCGGCCGTAACTCGCTTTTGACCTATCCAATCTAAAAGCATTTGAGTCGTCGCAGGTCCATACTGGCCACCACTTGGTGGTCGGACAAACCATCGAACATCCAGCAACGGCAAAAGACTCGCAGGCATCGTTAAAGCGTCCGCCTCCAGTGGCTTCTCCGTAGGCTTCTCTGCAGGCTTCTGTGTTAACGTGTCCTTGGGCTTGATCTGACTTGTGGACTGCACCGACGCAGACTCTGTCGAAACGCTCCGAGGATCAGGTCTGGGTGGTGAAACGCTTTTGGCCAGAGGTTTTTTCTCTGGCATCTTCGCATCGAGGACCGATGAGGCCTTGGATTTGAGCTTGGACTGCACCGTGGATTTGCCAATCACCGGGATAGCCGCTGACTCCTCGACTGCCAACGAAAAGTCGGAATCTTTGGCCGGTACGCGAAAGGAACCTTGGCACTTGGGACATTTGCCTCGTTTGCCCGCTTGAAAGTCCTTCACATGCAAAGGTTGGTTGCACATGTGACAACTGAATCGAATCCCCATGGCTTTATCGATAAGTCTCGTGACACTTGTTACAGGATTGATCGATCTTGGAAACGGCTGTGCGAGCCAACTCGGCGTCCTTGCTCTTAACGGCCTTGAGTGTCTCTTTGGCTGCACTGACCATCGCCGCCGAATACTGCGCATAGGTCTCATCATCGGCATCGGTCATCCCCTCCAATTGAAGAATCTGACCATAGGCAGCCACCAATTCAGCGTATTTAGCGATTTCATCGAGGTTATTGCCAAAGTTATCTTCGTTGCTTGTATGGGGCGCCAGGTTTTCTCGAAGCGCCCATTCAAGGATTTGCATCGTCGGACCTCGATCGGCAGTGTCCGCCCAAGCGGTCTCTTCTGGAGTTCCATTGAGCTTAGTCCCCTTGAGCAAATCTTGGAGATCCTGCTGCCTTAACTTGGCTTCGTTATAAACGGGCTGAGTTCCAACTTTGCAATTAGCCGCCATGCGGGCAAAGGCCGTTCTTGCATAGGGTGCCGAGCTCTTCCAACGAATCTCCTCGGGATACTGGGCGATGATCCCCATCAGGGAACCAAGAAGTGTAAACTCCCGCCTTGCTTCTCCGTACCCACCACTAGCAAACTTTGCTGGCGTTGTGATGATCCCATCCACACGAGACTTGGACTCCTTAACCAGATCTTCGATCGTCGAACCACTGATAAGTTGCTTCCAGACCTCGTTCCCCTTGGCAAGCACTTCGGCGTCCCCGGAGTCGCCTTCACCCTGTGACATTGAGGATTCGGCCTCTGGAGTCGGGCTGCCCAGCGATGCGGTTCCTTGAAGCTGCGACTTTGCATCGGCAAAAAAAACACCGGCAAACTCATCGGAACGAAACTGCGGTGGCTTGGTCCGGTCCGGTTTTCGGACCGCTTTTTGAGCCAGCGAGTAAGCGCTCATGGTGGCCGAAAACATCATGCCAGCTAGCAAGACTCTTTGGAGATTGGTTCGTCTCATGCTTTGATTTGATCTCTGAAAAAAACCATGCCTCATGCAAAGCATCGGTTCATGAATCGACGCTCTTGGAAATGATACCATTTTCCTTCTGGGTTAGTGCCGATAAACTCAGCGAAAACTTGACCGCGAGACTACACAATATGCCTGAGAAGATAGCCCACCCAAACGACGCGATCTGCGCCAACAGCAATCCGTACTCAAATGAATAACCGGGCATCTGTCGGATCCCGCTAAGTCGTCCAAGCATAGCTGGACTTCCAGATATTCTCGGAACCGTCGTGATGGGATTTCCCCCAGAAGCCATAATTCTAAGGTATTGATCGAAGTCGTTTCCCAGACCTCCCATAAACATCGCTGTCGCAAACCCAATCCAAAACGCTCGGCTCTCGCGGGCCGTTGCCCCAATCAAAGCAAGGACCATGGCTGTGAGTATGGGTAAAAAACGGTAATAAATGTTGAAGCTTCTGACAGATCCCAATGTCGCATGCATCAGAGCTAAGATGGTCGCTACAACCAGAAACCCACTTAGGCTCCTAATGACCAGTGTCATCCAAGATGACGCCAACCAAGCCCTGCGGTTGATCGCTTTGCTAAGGAAACTTTGAATCTTTTTCCTTCGAATCACAAAGAGCGTTAGAAAGCAGCACACCAACATCCCATAGCCACCGATTCTCCAAAGCAATTGGCCTAACTTAGGGAATGAAGTCGATGGATTGCTGTTGATCAACGCAGCGCCACAGAACGTAATTAACCCAAAAACACCCCCAAATATCCCCAACACCCAGAGGCTAGTCTGGGAATTGGATGCATAAACTCGATAATCCCGGCTCTCTTCGTCCTGATCTAGTGGATGAATCGAATGGTCTTGGCTCATCATTTCACTCCCTCGCATCAGCGATTGGGTCATGGGCGTTTGGTTGGCGTCACTGACTCCAGGTAGTATACTGAAGGCTTAAGAAAAACGTTAATTTTGGTTCAATGGTCCGTCCTCCGAGCGATCCACCCCCACTTCTAGGAACCCACCTGTGCTTCGAAACTTTTGGATTGCAGGATTGGTAAGCCTTCACTTGCTGATTCGGCCCCTTGCCCTAATTGCCTCGGAGCCTGCAGACGAAGTCTCCCCAGAAGTTGTTTCGGTTCTTGCTGGACGCTGCCTGGAATGCCACTCGCAAAACGATCCGGCCGGCGGACTCGATTTGACTTCGCAAACCGGACTGCAGAAGGGCTCCGACTCCGGTGCGGTATTGAGCCCAAACTGGGACCAAAGCCTCCTATGGAAAGTGATTTCGAACCAGGAGATGCCTCCGAAAGGAAAGCTCAGTGAAAAAGAAAAACAGTTGCTTGGAGACTGGATTTCCAAGGGTGCTCGGTTACCCACCGAGCCCATTGATCGGCTCGGCATCAGCTCCGAATACCGAGCCGGATACGATTGGTGGTCGCTTCGAGAATTGGCAACCACCGATTTACCGATCCCGATCGGCCAGAAGTTGTCGAAGGATCCAAATACTTTCGAAGTTCGCAACCTGATCGATTCATTCGTGTTGGAAAAACTCCAGTCGAATGGCTTAGCACCCAACCCTCAAGCATCCCCACGGTCCTTGCTGCGGCGGTTGTATCTGGATCTGATTGGATTGCCACCGACGTTTGAACAGATTCAGAAGTTCGAGAATGACCCCAGCGAGCACGCTTATCAAGCCATTGTCGAGGGACTTTTGAACTCGCCAGCTTATGGCGAGCGCTGGGCTCGTCACTGGCTCGATGTGGTCCGCTATGGCGAGAGCGATGGCTTCGAGAGAAACTATCCGCGACTCAACAGTTGGCACTATCGCGACTGGGTTATCCAAGCCCTTAACGACGATATGCCTTACGATCGCTTTGTACAAATGCAGATCGCTGGGGATCAAATCGCCCCCACCCAAGAAGGTCTCTTTGCAGTTGGTTTTCTGGTCTCTGGGGTGCACAACACCGTAGTCGGATCGAGCGATCGGATGAAACGCATCGCCCTTCAAGACGAGCTCGAAGAAAAGATCGGGACGATGTCGCAGGCCTTCCTTGGGCTTACCGCCCAATGCGCTCGTTGCCATGAGCACAAATTTGATCCTATCAGCTCCGAGTCGTACTACCGCTTGGCTTCGTCGATTCAAGGAGTCATGCACGGAGAACGAGAGGTCATCGACGAGCAACAGCGGCAAATCGAGCGCGGGTTGGAGCTTGAGCGAGCCAAGCTGCTGGCCCAGCTTCGAACTCTACAGCACCAGGTGTTGGAAGTAGCGATGAGCCAAAACAACTTGGCCAAGTCATCCGTTCCACTCCCGGTGGCTGCCTGGAATTTCGAGAGCAAGTTCCAATCAGGCCAAGAACCGGATCAGCGATTATTCACCGATACCACTGGAGGCTTGCCTGCGAGATTTATCGGTAGCCAAGAAGCACAGCAAGCGAGCCTTCGCGGCGAAGGCTTGGTCCTAGACGGCAAGTCTTATTTAGAAACCGACCCCATCGATTTTGAAGTCCATGAGAAAACTCTCTGCGCTTGGGTCAAGATCGACCCTTTGGATCAATCTGGCGGTGGTGTACTGAGTCTTCAAACTCTCGATGGGGGGGTATTTGACGCGATTGTTTTCGGAGAACGAGAACCGCGTCAGTGGATGGCTGGCAGCAACGGATTTACAAGAACGGCTCCGTTAAGCGGCCCGCAGGAAACCTCCCAGAAAGTCCATATCGCGCTGCGATACAAACCAGATGGGACGATCGAAGCGTTTCGCAATGGAGTTTCTTACGGCAAGGGGTATCGGACCGGATTTCAAACTTACACCGCTGGCAAAGCTCAGTTTTTAATCGGGCTTAGGCATGGTCCAGCAGGTGGGAATCGCTGGCTCAAAGGTGTGGTCTATCAAGCGGCCTGCTTCGACTGCGCGTTGGATGATTCGACCATCGCCGAGCTGGCCAAAAATCCTTCCTTTGAATGGAACCTCGTCGACGCATGGCAGCAGCTTGGGGAGTCCTTTCAAACCCAGCGAAAAGAACTGCAAAGCGATATTCAGCGGATCGATCGAGAGCTTAAGGACATTCGATCCACCGTCACGAAAAAGATCTACAGCGTCGTGTCGAACCCTTCGATAGGGCCGACCAAGATTTTGCTTCGCGGGGATGTTTACAAAGAAGCAGCCCAGGTAAAAGCAGGTGGTATCGATACGATCGGAGGACCTAGGGGCGATTTCGGGTTACCCGAGAATGCTACCGATGGAGAGCGACGCATGGCCCTAGCGAATTGGATCACCCAAGCCAATCGGTCGTTGCTTGCTCGGGTGATGGCCAACCGCCTATGGCATTATCACTTTGGAGTAGGGATCGTCGAAACGCCTAACGATTTGGGATTCAACGGAGCTCGTCCCTCCCACCCCGAACTACTCGATGCGCTTGCAAAGGAATTCCTCGATAAGGGTTTGAAACTCAAATCGTTGCATCGCTTGATCGTCACTTCTAGTGCCTATCGGCAGTCGACTCAGTCACGTCCAGATGGATTGTCTAAAGACACTTCGAATCGACTTTTGTGGCGTTATCCGCTACGAAGGCTCGATGGGGAGTCGGCTAGGGATTCGATGTTGAAAATCGCAGGAGTCTTGAAAGGGTCGATCGGTGGACCAGGGTATGTGGATGTCGATTACAAAGACACCAACGGGACGACTTACTATGTCCCTAAACCACAGGAGCCACCGGAGTGTTTTCGACGCACCATCTATCGATTCAACCCACGATGCGAGAGAGTCTCGATGCTCGATGTTCTGGATTGCCCCGATCCTTCGGCAACAGCCCCCAAGCGAGCCATGACCACCACCCCACTTCAGGCACTGAGCCTTATCAACAGCTCTTTTGTTTTTCAGATGTCTGAAGCCCTGGTGGATCACGTTGGCCAAGAAAAAACAATAGATGAGTCTTTGGACAAATCGATTGAGCAATTATTTCAACGCGTCTTGCTGCGAGCCCCCACCGCGATGGAACTTGAGCAAGCTAAATCGCTGGCGCAAGCACACGGACTCAAAGCTCTCGCTAGGGCTTTGTGGAACTCGAACGAATTCCTCATACTGGATTAATGATGACAAGAGAGCCCGAGTATTGGAATCGCAGAGACTGGTTGCAGTGGTCGCAAAGGGGGCTGGGTGCTACGGCACTTCTTTCGCTCCTGGCCCAAGATGGACTGCTTGGCAAACCATCCCTGGAAAGCAAATCGGACAGACCCAAGCCTATCGCCAAGCGAGCCATCCAAATCTGCTTGGTCGGAGGACTGAGCCACTTAGACTCTCTGGACTATAAACCTGAGCTTGAGAAGTTTCATGGCAAGACCTTGCAGACCCAAGAGAAGCCGGACATTTTTTTCGGACAGATGGGTTTGCTCCGAAAAAGCGACTGGGAGTTTCGTCCCCGCGGGCAAAGCGGATTGCAAATTTCGGAGTTGTTTCCAAATATTGCGGGCCAAGCCGACCGATTGACGGTATTCCGCTCGATGGTGACCGAGTCGGCCAACCATACCCCTGCTCTCTTTTTTCAAAACAGCGGATTTGAGTTCAACGGTTTTCCTTCGATGGGCAGTTGGCTCTCCTACGGTTTAGGCTCCAGCGCCGAGGATTTGCCCGCTTATGTGGTCCTGCCCGATGGACGCGGGGGCCCCAACGGTGGCTCGTCGAATTGGACCCATGGGTTTTTGCCTGGCCAGCATCAAGGCGTGGTGTTCCAAGCCAGCGGACCTCCCGTCAGGGACCTTCGCCCCGCACGAGATGTCAGCCAGCAAGAAGATCAAGCGACATGGGCGATGGTCGACATGCTCAATCGCGGCCACTACAAGCAGCACAGCACCGATGATCTGCTGGCTGCAAGGATCCAGAGTTATGCGTTGGCGGCAAAAATGCAGATGTCGGTGCCTGATGTAGCCGATTTGAACCAGGAATCGCAAAAGACTCACAAGCTCTATGGACTTGAAAATCCCGAAACCTCCGACATGGGACGTCGATGTTTGCTGGGACGTCGACTGCTTGAGAAAGGAGTCCGTTTTGTTCAGTTGTACTCCGGGGGGCCAATTGCTGGAACACCTCGAACCAGTTGGGATGCGCATGAGAATGTGCTAGAGAATCATGCCGCCGAAGCGCGTCGTATCGATCAGCCCATCGCTGCGTTGCTTGAGGATTTGAACGCGCGAGGGATGCTCGAAGACACGTTGGTGTTGTTCACAACTGAGTTTGGGCGCACACCTTTTTCTCAGTCCGCTGCGGATATTGCTGGTCCAGGACGGGATCATAATCGCTACGCATTTAGCTGCTGGATGGCAGGCGCGGGTTTGCAGCCCGGAGTCGCTTACGGCCAATCCGATGAAATCGGATGGAAAGTCGCAAGCGATCCGGTTTCATGGCACGACTTCCATGCGACCGTCTTGCACCTATTTGGGATCGATCACACAGAGCTGACTTACTACCACAACGGGATCCATAGGCGATTGACCAATGTGCATGGCGAAGTCATCCAAGCGGTACTCAGGAAGACTTAAAGGACCACTTTCTTGCACATCAGAGTGTCGTGCTATTGCCCTATTAAACCAGCTTCCAGAAGTGCTTGATCAAGTCGATTTCTCAGCAAATCCATCTGGTCGTGGCAAAGCGATTGACCGATTTGGCTTGCTAAAAAGAGCGTCGCGTAGAGGATCGCCGATGGCACTGCCACCACCCATCCCCATGGAAAATGACCTAGCATCCACTGAGAGCCACCCAAGAGAACCGCAAAAAAGATGCAACAAAACAGCGCCAAATAGAAGATCCAAATCAAAGTCCAAAGATTTGGACGAGGTGCATAACGTCCGATCAGCTTGCACGCATCGGGCGCATCGATGTCGATAAAATAAACCGAAAGATGAGGGGACCAAAGACGGTGAAGATGGTCTTCGAGATGAAATTCGGAATATTCGCCATGCACGATATACAAGGACTCAGGTTTTTTATCTTGCATCGCATCGCCAAATCGCTGGATCGCTTCGGCTTTTGAGAAATCGATGCGAAGTTCGAAGGTAGGGCGAATCGACAGCCCAGACATAGAGCCTCTAGTTGACGCTAAACGGAGGTGCTTGGCCGTCGACGGATCGAACCGGCTTGTCATGCCCTGACTTGGATAATTTGCTCGAGCCAATCATGTAGGAAAGTTGCTCGACCAAAGTGTGGTAGCGTATTTCGACGCTCGGCTGGCCTAAAAGCGACAGCTTGATCGCAGAAGGAAAATTCAGTGCGTAGGCAATCACGTCGGTCAAACTTCCCAGAGGGATATGCTGCGAGAGCAAGTCGGTGAAGGCTTCGGAGTTGGCAAGTTCGTCGGGCAACGCGGGCCGGAACCTTCCAAGCAGGTCGATCCTTGCGGCCTCCTCGGCTTGGGCATCCGAGATCGGCTGATCCTCGATCAGCTCTACCCTTGCTTTTCGGAAAGGAACGTCTTCGGACAACTCCTGGATGATCTTTGCTCGCTGGAGCCCTGCCAAGAGGATGTTGTGCCTACCATCTCCGGTGGGAGTATGCGAGACGACTTGGCCAATGCACACATGCTTGGAAATCTTGGGAACCAGTTCAAAATGCGATTCCCAACCCGGTTCTAGCACTGCCATGGTGATCAGATGGTCTGATTCGATGGCTTCGCTGAGCAATTCGCAGTACCGGGGTTCGAAAATATGCAACGCTTGGATAACGTGTGGGAACATTACCAAATTCGGGAGCGGAAAGAGTCGCACGGTGCCGTCAAAATCGGCGGGTAATCCCAATTTTTCCCAATGTCCCATATCGTATGCTCGAAGTCCTCAGAGGTTTTAAAAAACCACTCGGGAGTTAATAGAGTTCAACCGGGGCAATTGTAGGGACTTGTCCAGTTCTAACCTTGGAAACAACCAAAGCAAATTGCAAAGGCGGCCCAGCTAAAGGCGGAAAAAACGCCAAAAACGGTTATTCGAGACTAATTTTGAGATGGAGACAGGGTCCAGTTCTGTTGCCTGTATCGAATCGAGAGCGCTTCGAGTGCCCATATGATGACAGGGTAAAAATAATGCCGTTTTGGACGGAAGAATCGAAAAAGTTGAGGGTACATGCGCTCCGTCTGTACACTATAATGAGGTACTCCCTCCAAGCCTATGGAGTCCTTGCTTACGAAACCGCAACGTCTATCGTGAGCCCCCAAAGGCTTCCCCCCACCTAAAAAACGAACTGCGTTTTGCAATCCGAATTTGAGTGGCTTTCGTACGAATTGACATTCACCAGTTGACAACCCTTTTTCAAACGCGTGCAGGAGTTCAATGATGAGATGCTTAGGTAACCCCATGGGTCGTCGTGGTTTTCTGACTGTTGGTGCTGTAGGAGGATTGGGCCTGACTTTAGGCGACATGTTCCGAATGCAAGCTCGGGCGGACAAAAAGCATTACGATTTTATCGAGGCCAAGGCCGAGAGTGTCATCCACATTTTCTTGCCCGGGGGTATCGCTCATCAAGAGACGTTTGATCCCAAGCCCTACAGCCCGCTTGAGTATCGCGGGGAGATGAAGACGATCAAGACCAAGACCGGCGATGTCTTCTGCGAGACGGTTCCTCGTCTGGCGAGCATTTCCGATAAATTCACGGTGATTCGATCGTTGACGCACGGTGAAGCCGCCCACGAACGCGGTACACACAACATGTTCACTGGCTATAAGCCTTCGCCGGCACTCTCCTACCCGAGCTTTGGGTCGGTGATCAGTCACGAGTACGGCCCTCGCAATAACCTTCCTCCTTATGTTGCCATCCCCAACAACCCCAATGAATTTTCCGGTTCAGGCTATCTGAGCTCCAGCTACGGGCCCTTTAGCCTGGGCGCAGATCCAGCCAACAAGGGATTCAAGGTCCAAGACTTGAACCTGCAAGGCGATGTCGACATGGCCAGGTTTGGTCGTCGACGTTCGGCGCTCCAAGCCGTCAATGAGTACTTTGAGTCCAAGCAAAAGTCAGACAACCTGACGGCCATGGATACCTTCTACGAAAGAGCCTACTCGCTTATCAGTAGCGATGCTGCCCGAGAAGCCTTCAACATCGAAGCCGAAGACAATGCCTTGCGGGACAAATACGGTCGCAATGCAGCCGGACAACGATTGCTGATGGCCCGCCGTTTGGTCGAAGCCGGATCTCGCATGGTCACAGTCACCTACGGAGGTTGGGACATGCACGGGCAAATCGCTGCGAGCATGCGTCGCGATATGCCGCCGTTGGATCAAGCCCTTGCAACGCTGATCGAAGACTTGGAATCCCGAGGATTGCTCAGCAAGACATTGGTCATGCTCAGCAGTGAATTCGGTCGAACCCCCAAGATCAACAACGATGCGGGTCGTGATCACTGGCCCAAAGTTTTCAGCGTGATGCTCGCAGGCGGTGGCGTGAAAGGTGGGTTGGTCTACGGATCCTCAGACGCCACAGCAACCGAGCCTGAATTCGATGCTGTCTCTCCAGAAGACTTGGCAACAACCATGTACCATCTTCTGGGTATTGTTGCTGACAAAGAGCTGATGGCCCCGGGAGATCGCCCCATCGAGATTTGCGATGGTGGCAAGGTGGTCACCGATTTGCTCGCTTAATGGATGCTGGCTTCAAACAAGCGGTCCTACCCAAGCTCGAATAAACTCCCCGAGTTAACCTTACTAAGAAATACGACGAGGTCGGTACGATGATTTGGTCGAAGGCGATCGGTGCGTCTACAAAGCGCACATTGGTGTTCGCGGCGATATTTTTTTGTGGGTTGTCCCTAGGTTTAGCTTCTCAGCCAGAAGCCAACTCCTTGTCCGTAGTGGGCGTACAACGCGGCCAGTCGGTCGAAGTTCAGATATCGGGTGCGAGGCTTGGCGATGCTAGGGAACTGCTGTTTTACACACCGGAACTTACCGCCAGCAACATCACGAAAGTCGATGACAACAACATCAAGGTGACGATCGCTGCGGCTGCGGATGCAAAACCTCAGTTGCATCCATTCCGGGTCATCACCGCGACGGGGACCAGCAACATGCGTTTGTTTAGTGTTTCGGCGTTACCCACGGTTGCCGAAGCCGAACCCAATAGCGAATTTGCCAAAGCGCAGGAGATCCCTTTCAACTCGACCATCGACGGTGTCGTTCTAAATGAAGACGTCGATTATTACTCGGTTGAGTTAGAAGCTGGTCAAAGGTTGAATGTTGAGCTTGAAGGCTTGCGTCACGCTTACCTGAACAATTTCTTTGATCCCTACGTGGCGATCTACAACGCGAATCGTTTTGAAATCACCGCCAGCGACGACTCGGTATTTCTTCAGCAAGATTGCTTGGCATCGATGGTCGCACCTGCCAAGGGTCGCTACATCATCGAAGTTCGCGAGAGCAGTTTTGGTGGGAACGATCAATGCAAATACCGTTTGCATGTCGGGGGATACCCCAGGCCCGTTGCGATTCTTCCTTCGGGGAGCCCTGCCGGACAACCTCTGACGGCAACTTGCATCGACCTTCTTGGCAACACTTGGCAAGAGACCTTTGAAATGCCTGCCGAAGCTAGGACCAAAACCGCTGGGGTTTGGTCCCAGCAAAATGGCATGATCGCCCCTTCACCCAACATGCTTCGGATCAACGCGCTACCGAACGTTTTGGAAACCGAACCAAATTCAGATTACAACGCGATCCCGACGGCCCACCCTGTACCGGTTGCCTTCAATGGGGTTTTGGAATCCGATCAAGACCGAGATTACTGGGTTT
>Ga0208222_1000366_pt1 | contig 12948 bp, 9 predicted proteins | sample LakMenEpi13Sep09_FD_150694 | JGI IMG/M metagenome (GOLD analysis project Ga0208222, IMG submission 150694) | Freshwater microbial communities from Lake Mendota, WI - 13SEP2009 deep hole epilimnion (SPAdes) | ecosystem: Environmental > Aquatic > Freshwater > Lentic | place: Lake Mendota, Madison...
CATGCCGCGTCAATCTCAGCTTGATGGATGGTTTTTGATTGCGCGATCATTGTTGCTGCATTGATTGTTGCGCGATAAGGGCCTGCAATAAGTTCGGCTGCTTTCAAGAAAATAGCCGCTCGGTGTTCCCATGGCATTTGTGACCATGCTTTTCTAGCTTCTAAAGCTGCGTCTATGGCCTGGTCAACATGCATTTTATCTGCTAAATGATAAGTGCCTACTACATGTTGATGATCATGAGGCGGACGCATGGTATTGGTGTTTCCTGTTTTAATTTTTTGGTAACCAATATGCATTGGCACATCTATGGGGTTATTCCACAATGATTGATAGGCGGCTTGTACGGCTTCTCTTTCGGGAGATCCTGGCGCATAAGATTTTACAGGCTCATTGATGGCTTTTGGTACTTGAAAAAATCCTTTAGGCATAAAAAAATAATTTAAAAAAATGTAAGTAAAATATCAGGAGACAAAGATACAAAGATTTTTTCTTTGGCATGATTTTTTCGTACATTTGTCAGACATAATATTTAGATTCATGAGATATTTTATTTTCTTATTTTCATTTACATTTTGCAGTCTTTCTGCCCAATTAAATTATGAAAAATCTTTGGATGAAGCTTTTAAAAAAGCCAAAGCTCAAAACAAAATGGTTTTTATAAAATATTATGCAGATGGCTGCTCAACTTGCAAAAAATTATCTGAATTATTTAATAGCAATAAAGAATTGGCTGATTTTTACAATGAAAATTTTGTGAGTTACCCTTTTAATTCGGAAAACAAAGACGATGCAGGTCACCTCCTTTTTAATATTGCGAATCTCACCTTTGAGGCTACCCCAAAATTGGTTTTTTTCAGTGCTAATCGTCAATATCTGCATCATGCTGGTACGCAAATAAGTGCAGAGGTGACCAAACAGATGGCAGTGGACGCCCTTAATGCAGACAACAGAACATCAAATTTGCCTAAAAAATATGCAGAAGGCAATCCAAGCTTACAAGTCCTTTATAAATATGCCGAATTAGCAAAGGTAAAAAGTGATGCTACTATGTTGAGAAAATTAATCAATGAACTTTTTCAAGGGATGGTGAGTAATAAACAGCTCTCACCTGACGGTTGCTATCACATGATTCTCTATTTATCTAATGAAACAAGTGACCCATTTTTTCAATATTGGATAAAAAATATGGACGTACTCAAGACAGCAGAAAAAGATTTACAATACAAAGCAGCCCAGCTGAAAATGCAAAGCATGGTGATGAATGAATTGACCAAACTGGATAGGAAAAATATATCTGCAGATGTAAAAAACAAGTATATTGAATACATCAAAAAAACGGAGTTAAACGATAATCCTGAGGTTTATTTTCAATAGTACCAATTAGATATTAGAAATTAGAAGTTAGAAATTAGAAGTTAGAAATAATTGAGATGGCTTTTCGCAAGCAATCGTGGGCCATAACCTATCTAAATATTTTTTAAATCAGCGATAGTTTGCATTGGATTTATTGCATTAAAAACAAAACTGCCAGCTACCAAAACATCAGCCCCTGCATCTAGTAATTGTTTTGCATTAGCAGAGGTCACACCACCATCAATTTCAATCAAAGTTTTAGCATTTTTCTTAAGAATTAAATCCTTAAGTTGTCGAACCTTTTGATAGGTGTTTTCAATAAAAGATTGGCCACCAAAACCTGGATTAACGCTCATGAGACAAACCAAATCTATATCAGCCATAATATCTTCAAGCAAATGTATTGGCGTATGCGGATTGAGTGCCAGACCGGCTTGCATGCCTTCTGCTTTTATGGCTTGTATGGTTCTGTGAAGATGTGTACAAGCTTCATAGTGGACTGTTAAAATATTGACGCCTAAACCTGCAAAAGTTTTAATGTAGCGATCTGGATCAACAATCATTAAATGGGTATCGATAGTTTTAGTGGCATGTTTAGCAATGGCTTGTAAAACAGGCATACCAAAAGAAATGTTTGGTACAAAAAAACCGTCCATAATATCTATGTGAAACCAATCGGCATCGCTAGCGTTAATCATTTCAATATCTCTCTGCAAATTGGCAAAGTCTGCGGCTAAAATAGACGGGGCAATCAAATGTTTTGACATGGTGCGTTGGTTTTGGCAAAGTTAATTTATTTTAGTCAACTGTCAAATTTAATTATCGAAATGCATCCATTTTAAAATAAAATATTATATTTGCACCACCAAAATGGGGATGTAGCTCAGTTGGCTAGAGCGCTACGCTGGCAGCGTAGAGGTCGTGGGTTCGAGCCCCATCTTCTCCACCTTTATAAAACCTTAACAATTGATAAGCAATTAGTTAAGGTTTTTTTTATTTATACCAACCAGGACATTTAGACCAAATAAAAAACGCATCACGGGGAGTGATGCGTTTTTGTATAAATAAATTAAATAAATCTACTAATCTTTTAAATTGTGTATGTGTGTGCGAAAAGTCAATTAAATTTGATTAATAATAATCAAACAGATTAGTGGGATAAATTTACGGCAAAATCAACGGTAAAACAAGAATTTAGGTTTATTTAACAAGTTATTTAGAGTATGCTATGTTTGGTTGAGAAAACGAACAAAACTATTAACTGCCAACTAATCTTTTCTCCATTTTGAAGATAATTCAAACACTTTTTCTAATAGTCTTTGATCAACCGCCGTAAAATCAACTTTTCTTCTTGACATAACAACTTTAGCCACTTCAAATGCTTTCTTAGTCAAATAGGTTGTAAATCCAGCAGCGCCGCCCCATGAGAAGCTTGGTACAAAATTTCTTGGAAACCCACTGCCAAAGATGTTGGCACTAACGCCAACCACTGTGCCTGTATTAAACATGGTATTGATACCACATTTACTATGGTCACCCATCATTAAGCCGCAAAATTGCAAACCAGTCTTGGCGAAATTTTCAGTTTCATAACTCCACAACTTTACTTCTTCATAATTGTTTTTTAAATTGGAGTTGTTACTGTCTGCGCCAATATTGCACCATTCACCTAAGACAGAATTACCTAAAAAACCATCATGACCTTTATTTGAATACCCAAAAATAACTGAATTACTCACTTCACCGCCAACCTTGCAGTGGGGTCCAATAGTCGTTGCACCATATAATTTTGCTGATAATTTCACTACCGCTTCTTCACACAAGGCGAAAGGGCCTCTAATCACGCTGCCTTCCATAATTTCGGCATTTTTCCCGATATAAATTGGCCCCGTTGAAGCATTTAAGGTCACGAAATTCATTTTTGCGCCATCTTCAATAAATATATTTTCTTCCCCTAAGGTTTGAACCGTTTTGGGAATAGGCTGCGATTGTCTGTTTTGAGATAAAGAGGCAAAGTCTTGACGCAAAACCTCATCATTTTTTTCGAAAATATCCCAAGTGTTTTTAATTTGAATAATATTTTCGCTAAAAGAAATGGTGTCAAAATTTGATAAATCGGATAAATTTTCAGTAGCTCTATAGGCAATTATTAATTGATTAGCATCTACCAACTTTTGGTTCACTTCAAGTTGCTGAATACAATCAGCCAATTGTTTTGTGGAGACTAATGAGCCGTTAATAAAAACATTGTCAGATTTTAAAACTAAAGGGAATTTTTCTTGGAGATAATCCTCTGTTAAACTTGAGGTTTCAGCCTTCAAAAAAACCTCCCATTTTTCTCTTAAAGTGGTTATACCTACCCTAATATCTGCCACTGGCCGCGTAAAGGTAAACGGCAGTAAACTTGTTCTAACATCGCCATCAAATAAAATATAATTCATTTGTTTATGATTTTATAAAATTAATCTTCAATTAAGTTTTCACCTGCCCTATTCAGTAGGTTATCTGGCAAACTTTTCTTGGCTTTTGCACCCATTTTTTTTAACTTCTCTACACTTGTCACCAAATTGCCTTTGCCATCAACAAGTTTATTCATAGCGTTTGAATATTCGACTTTTGCTTCATCCATTTTTTTACCAATTCGCAATAAATCGCCAACAAATCCTTCAAATTTATCATACAAAGCACCGGCCTGTCTAGCAATTTCTATAGCGTTTTCTTGTTGCTTCTGATTGGCCCACATGCTATCAATGGTGCGCAAAGTAGCTAATAAAGTGGTTGGCGTGACAATCACTATGTTTTTTTCGAAAGCCTTATTATATAGAGAATTGTCTTCTTGTAGTGCTACAGCAAAGGCAGATTCGATAGGCACAAATAACAAAACAAAATCAGGGCTTTCCATCTGATAAATATCTTGGTAATTTTTTTGACTGAGGCCTTCAACATGTCTTTTTAAAGATGTCACATGTTCTTTTAAGAAAAGGACTTGATTGTTGTCTTCGGCTTCATTAATGTATTTTTCGTAAGCTGTTAGACTAACCTTGGCATCGATGACCATTTTCTTTCCGTCAGGCAAATTAATGATGACGTCAGGCTGTATACGCTGACCAGATTCGTTAGTAAAACTTTGCTGAACACTATACTCTCTATCTTTTTCTAAGCCAGATTTTTCCAAAACGCGTTCCAAAATTAACTCACCCCAATTGCCTTGCATTTTGCTATCTCCTTTTAAAGCTTTGGTCAGATTGATGGTTTCTTTTGACATTTGCTCATTCATTTCTTTCAAGCCTAAAATTTGCTGTCTCAAGGCGGCATGATAGTCTATACTTTCTTTATGGGTATCTTCAACCTTTTTTTCAAAAAGTTGAATTTTATCTTGCAAAGGACTCAAAATAGATTTCAAGTTTTCTTTATTTTGCTCTGTGAATTTTAATGTTTTTTCCTCTAAAATTCTATTGGCTAAATTTTCAAATTCATTACTAAATTTTTCTTGTACCTCCAAAAGTTCCTTTTTTTGTTCTTTATGACGTTCAAAAAGGTTTTCAAAGTCATTTTCTTTCTTTGCAATTTGAATGAGAAGTGCTTCTTTTTGTGTGTTTAAATCTTGTATGATTTTATTTTTTTCATTTAATTCATTGGCTTTTTTTAAGCTTTCTTGGTTGGCATAATCTATTTCAGATGATAACTTCGATAGGTTCAATTCTGCCGCGTTTTGACTTTTAAGCAGATCATTTTTACCCAATAGGTGTTTTAAAAAAAAACCAAAAAAGAATGCCAGAAAAAAAATGATAAAATATATGATGACTTCAAACATAAATATTATTGATTAAAAGGGCACATCATCTGGAAAACTACTACTATTTGATTTGCTCCCAAAAGCCTCATCGGCCGAAGGTAATGATTTTGCTGAAAACGAAAGGTCATCACTGTTTAATTTTGAAGGTAAATCACTGCTAAAGTTTGTTGAAAAATCTTCAAGGTTTTCAAATTTACCTAAACTGCCTATAAATTTAAGTCTGATGTTATCTAAACCACCATTTCTATGCTTCGCAATAATAAATTCGGCTTGCCCTTGCGTAGGCGTGCGCTCGTCGTCATCCCATTCATCTAGCTTGTAATATTCTGGTCTATAAATGAAAGATACGATATCAGCATCTTGCTCAATTGCACCAGATTCCCTTAAATCAGATAAAAGCGGTCGTTTTGATGACCCTCTCGACTCTACATTACGTGATAATTGGGAAAGTGCAATCACGGGTATACTCAGCTCCTTGGCAAGTGCCTTTAAGTTTCTTGAGATTGTTGAAATTTCTTGCTCTCTATTGCCAGGACCTTTGCCACCTCCGCCTGCAGTCATTAATTGAAGATAATCGACAATTAACAATTTTATACCATGTTGAGACGCCAAACGTCTGGCTTTAGCTCGCAGGTCAAAAATAGATAATGACGGGGTATCGTCTATATATAATGGAGCCTTTTCTAAGTCTTTCACTTTAATATTAAGTTGTTCCCATTCATGCTTTTCAAGTTTACCTGTTCTTAATTTTTCTGAGGGTAAACCTGTTTCAGAGGAAATTAAACGGGTAATTAACTGAACCGACGACATCTCTAAGGAAAAAAGCGCCACAGGAAGATTAAAACCTATGGCAATGTTACGAGCCATTGATAAAACAAACGCAGTTTTCCCCATCCCCGGGCGTGCGGCAATGATTATCAAATCACTTGGTTGCCAACCTGAAGTTAATTTGTCTAGTTTTTCAAAACCAGTAGCAACGCCTGAAAGGCCTTCTTTATTTGCTATTTCTTCAATCCTTTTTTTGGCCTGAATAACTAAGCTCTGTGCGGTCTCGGAACTCCTTTTGATATTACCTTGTGTCACTTCATAAAGCTTAGACTCTGCTTTATCTAATAAATCGAAAACATCGGTGGTTTCGTCATAAGAATCTTCAATAATTTCGCTCGATATTTTTATTAAACTGCGTTGAATAAACTTTTGAAGAATAATTCGTGAGTGAAATTCAATATGCGCAGAGGAAGATATTTTTTGCGTGAGTTGTATAAGATAATAATCACCACCTACAACATCTAATTTGGCGTTTTTTCTTAACTGTGATGATACGGTTAATAAATCTATTGGTTGGGTGTCATTAAACAACTCCACGATGGCTTCAAAGATATATTTATGTTGATCTTTGTAAAAAGCATCAGGTTGTAAAATATCAATCACTTCATCTACACCTTTTTTATCAATCATCATCGCACCTAAAACAGCTTCTTCTAAATCAATAGCTTGAGGCGGAAGTTTCCCTTTTTCTAAGCTAATGATTGAGCTTCTTTCAATTTTAACTGGGCTTATACTTTTAATGTTTTCCATGTGACAAAACTACATAAACGATAAACAATATTAAAATATAGTAATTCAAAAAACTTGTTGAAAACTTTTGCATATTTGTTAACTTCTCAAAATTTTATTTCTATAACACTGATTAAAAACAGATTAAAAAACCTCAAAGTTTTAGGTCTTTGAGGTTGAATAATTTTATTAAAAAACTAATATACGTTACTCTTTGAAATGACCCATCTTAGCATATTTATCCATGCGTTGTTCAACAAGTTCCTCTGTTGATAAGATTTTCAATTCATTATAGGCTTTGTTAATATATTGTCTCACCGTTTTGAAGGTGGTCTCTTTATCGAAATGTGCGCCACCTAGTGGTTCCGGTATAATTTCATCAATCAACTTATTTTTTTTCATGTCATATGACGTCAATTTCAAAGCGTCAGCCGCTTGCTCTTTATACTCCCAACTACGCCACAAAATAGATGAACATGATTCTGGTGAAATAACCGAATACCAAGTGTTTTCCAACATGTACACACGGTCACCAACCCCAATACCTAAAGCACCACCTGAAGCACCTTCGCCAACCACAATAGTAATGATAGGCGTTTTTAATCTAATCATCTCAAAAATATTTCTTGCGATGGCTTCACCTTGTCCGCGCTCTTCAGCTTCTAAACCTGGATATGCGCCTGGCGTATCTAATAAAGTAATTACAGGTATATTAAATTTTTCCGCCATTTTCATTAATCTCAAAGCTTTTCTATACCCCTCAGGATTGGCCATACCAAAATTTCTGTATTGGCGCATTTTGGTGTTTATACCTTTTTGCTGACCAATTAGCATATAGCTTTGTCCATCAATTTTGCCCAAACCACCAATCATGGCTTTATCATCTTTAAAATTTCTATCCCCAAAAAGTTCAAGAAAAGTATCGCCACATAAATTTTGAATATGCTCCAGCGTATATGGTCTATTTGGATGTCTAGACAACTGAACGCGCTGCCAAGCGGTCAAATTTTTATAAATATTCTTTTTAGTTTCTTCTAGCTTTTTTTCAATTTGTTTGCAAGTGGCAGACACATCTACATTTGATTCTGCTCCAATAATTTGACATTTATCCAATTGCTCTTCTAAATCCTTAATAGGCAATTCAAAATCTAAATATTCCATGAAAGTTATTTTTAGTCGTTACTTTTGACTGACAAAGTTATTTAAATATTTTTAAAAAAATAAGGCATTTGAAAATAAAATATTTCCATTTTCCCAGAAATTTCTAAACAATGGATTATCAATCATATAAATAACGCTTCCGTTACCTTTATTTTCCAAACCAAGAAGCAAGGTTGCTGGTAGTTTTTTCTTAGCATCATGACCGATAAATCCATAAGCGGTATAAGATTTTGGTACATAGATCAGATTTTGAATGCCTGCAATTAGTGGCATAAATTGACTGGTATCTTTTAAACTAAAATATTTATTGCCTAGACCATAGCAAAACGGATGGCTTTCATCTAAATGATGTTCAATGATTGCACCATTAACCGTTTGAGAAACCCAAAGCCTTTCCATTTTTTCGGTTGGTATGGTTAATTCATCAAATTTGTCTTTTTTACTATCTGGTTCATCATTAACGACTGTTTTAAAAGTATAACCTTCGCGGCCATTAAAAAAACTTGTAGATTGACCAATGGCAATAACCTTGCCGCCTTGTTCAATAAAAGTATCTATTTTCTTTTTAAGATTATCTTTCAAATCCATCCGACCATTTGGCATAATGATGGTATTAAATTTTGAAAAATCTAAATTGCCTAATTGTTCAACTTCTACCTTGCTATGCGGATAATCAATAACCTGATCAAAGAAGTACCAAACTTGACCAAAATCAACACTTGATACACCTCTACCGCCTAATACTAAAATCTTAGGCGCTTTGATAATCGGGTAATTTTCGCCCCCAAGATCACCTTTACCTTTTCCAAAGCCAGAGCCTAAGACCTGTATTTCTGGATTAACATTAAACAACTTTTCGTGAATGCTTTCAAAAATTTTACCCTTTTCATCATTTTGATCAGCCTTTAAAACAATAATATCACCACGCTTAATACTTTTACCGTCAACCATAGTATTTGTTACTGAATGCCTAACCAAAAACCCATTTCTATGTAACCAAGCCAAAGTTTTAGCAGCCATTCTATCTCCCCAAGCCATGTGATAAGCATAATAGTTCGATGCTTTTTGGAAAGTCTTACCGACCATTTTTTTAGATTTCACACCAATATCCATCTTTAAACCATAGGCATCTAATCCATAAGCTAATGGCAAGGACCAAGCCGTGATATCGTAAGTTAAACTATCTGTCAACTTGTGCTCTGCTTCAAGTAAAACTTGTGTTAAAACAGCACGTGGCTGGTTGGTTGAAATATACAAGTCGTTAGATTCTATATTTAAATTTACTTCTTTATTGGTATTAAATGAAGTGCCTTTAGTTGCTTTTTTTTCATCAGCCCACTGGTAGTCAATTTTGTTTTTATCTAATAATTCCGCTAATTGTTTCACTCTCGGATTACTTTTTATGACATAAGCTTTGTATTTGCCTTTGATATTTTGACGATTGTTGAAAAAAGCTCTAAAGTTCTGGTTCAGCGTTGCATTTTCTTTAGCGGTCAATTCAAGTAAAGCAAACATGGCAGTTGCGTGGTGCTCCAAACGGTCGCGGATGGTTAGTATTTGACCATTTCTCATTTTTACCGCGCGACCTGCACCTATTCCACCCTGTTCATAGGTCATCCCGATAGCACCATTATAGGTAGGATAGGTGTCGCCATAGCTTGGATAAAACAAATCAAAACGCTCAGCAGAATAATATAACCAGCCTTCTTTATCAAATTTTGTTGAAGTGATTTCACCTACTTTTTGGTGAAACTCCTTTTGATAAGCCGTCACTTGCTCATGGAAAGGATCTGCTGCTGGTGGAAAATAATAAGGTTCATTATAGCCCATTTCGTGCACATCGGCATGAACCATGGGCATCCACTTTTGATAAAAAGCGATACGATTTTGGGTTTCCAACTGCGTTTGCCAGGCCCAATCTCTGTTTAAATCATTCACATAATGATTCTGACGACCCGTAATCCATGGCTCTTGGTGTTCGCGATCGTGGGTGTCTGGGTGCAATTGTGAACCCGCAATATCTCGCAACCACGTGGCATAACGATTGTAACCGTCAGGATTCGCACAAGGATCTAAGATAACCACAACATTTTCAAGCATTTTCTGGTAAGTTGGATTGGTCAATAGCTCGTAGGCAATTTTTAATGAACTTTCTGTGCCTGCAATTTCGTTGCCATGTACAGTCATACTCATCCAAAGGATGCTGATTTTATCAAATGAGGCATCTTTTTGGCTATCTAAACCAATGGTAGACAAATGATTTTTGCGAATAGCTTCAAGGTTTTTAATATTGTTTGGTGTTGAAATATAATAAGCAGACATGGTTCGGTCTTGGTAGGTTTTGCCATAATCTTCTTTGGTGATGCGGTCACTGTTTTTGATTAAGTGTTCAAAATAATCTTCAACCTCATGCAGATATGTTACATGTTGCCCAAATTTTGTTAAAAAAGCATCTGGTGTTTTTAGTTGCGCAAAAAGACTTTGACTACATACGAATAGGAAAAAAAGTTTCTTCATTGTTTTTGAGAATAAGAAAGCAAATATATCATTTTTTTTGTCGTTAGGAGGCTGCTTTAAAAAATATTGCAATGACATGCTAAATAAAGAAACCACCTCAGCTCATTAGCACTGATGCAGAAGATAAAGAAGCCCAAGCCATTCGCTCAAAAAAAGAAAATAAAATCTTATTTTTGTGCCATGAATCACAGCCTTTATATAAAACGCTGTCTTGAGCTCGCGAAAAACGGCTTAGGCAACACCTATCCCAACCCAATGGTGGGTGCGGTCATCGTCTGTGATGAACAAATTATTGGTGAAGGCTGGCACCGGCAAGCAGGTGGGCCGCACGCAGAAGTAATGGCCATTAATAGTGTAAAAGACCATGAAAAGCTGCAATCTTCAACCATTTATGTGAGTCTGGAACCTTGCAGTCATTATGGAAAAACGCCGCCTTGTTGCGATTTAATTTTGGCCAAAAAAATACCAAACGTCGTGATTGGTTGCGTTGACCCTTTTGAAAAAGTAGCAGGTAGTGGCATCAAAAAATTGCAAGAAGCTGGCAAAAATGTGATTGTTGGTGTTTTAGAAGAAGATTGTTTAGCGCTTAATAAACGCTTTTTTACCTTTCACATGAAAAAGCGCCCTTTTGTTATTCTTAAATGGGCCGAAACTGCTGATGGGTTCATTGCGCCATTAGTAAAAAACGAAGATAAACCTTTTTGGATTTCTAATACCCGTGCACGTCAATTGGTGCATAAATGGCGGTCTGAAGAACAAGCCATTTTGGTTGGTCATCAAACGGTTTTGGCTGATAATCCCAATTTAACCACGAGAGATTGGCATGGAAAAAATCCGTTGCGTATAGTGCTTTCTAACGGTTTTGATGCGCCAGAAAATTATGCAGTCTTTGACCAGCAAGCGCCAACCCTGCTTATTGATGCTAAAAAACCCGTGGCAGAGTTGCTGACGGATTTATACCACCAAAACGTGCAATCAGTGATTGTTGAAGGTGGAAAAAAGACTTTAGAAAAATTTATTTCTGCAAATTTATGGGATGAAGCCCGCATTTTTCAATCAAATGATTATCTTTACCAAGGTATCGACCGTCCTGCTATTCAAGGACAGATTGTTTCTTTTGAAGCTATAGGCAATAATCGTTTAACTTTTTTGAAACCATGATAAAAAATATTATTTTCGATTTTGGTGATGTGTTTCTTAACCTTGATAAAGAAGCCCCTGCAAGCGCTTTTCGTTCATTTGGACTAACCGAGTGGCACCAAGACATTCAGCAAATTAATGAGCAATTTGAGATTGGAAAAATCTCCGAAGAAGTTTTTTTAAATGGTTTTCAGCAATTTATGCCAAAAGCATCAACCACTCAAATTAAAGAGGCTTGGAATAGCATGTTGCTTGATTTTCCTGACAAACGCTTACAATTTTTAGAACATTTAACACAAAAGTATCGCCTTTTTTTATTGAGCAATACAGATGCCATTCATATTGAAAATTTTGAAGAAACACATGGTGAAAATTTTGCTAAGTCTTTTTATCAGTGCTTTGAAAAAGTCTATTTTTCTTTTGAAATTGGGCTAAGAAAACCCAATGTTGATTGTTTTCAATACCTTGTTAATCGGCATCATTTGATACCTAAAGAAACCTTGTTTGTTGATGACCGATTAGACAATTGTGAAACAGCTGCTGCTTTGGGCTTGCATGTTTGGCATTTGCAAGTTGGTCAAGAAACTGTTTTAGATTTATTTAACCACAAAAACCTCCCCTTTTGACCACAATCTTTCTAAGCGTATTTTTTAATTCCATTTTATTAGTCATTCTCAAATTGTTTGCAAAATATGACATCAATACGCTTCATGCGTTGGTGTTTAATTATCTGACGGCTTTTGTTGTAGGATTATTGGTTAACCAAACAGGTTTTAGTCCAACCGAGTTTATCGGGCAACCTTGGGCTATTGGTTGTTTTTTAATTGGCTTTTTGTTTATTTCTGTTTTCTTCATCACTGCCAAAACAGCCCAAGCCAATGGTATAGGCGTGGCTTCTATTGCTTCAAAAATGTCCTTGATCATTCCTATTTTATCAGGGGTGATTATCTTTAATGAAAGCTTAAATTTTTATAAAATAATCGGCATCCTTTTGGCGCTTGTTGCCGTTTTTTTTGCCACCAAAAAAGAAGGAATGACCATTAGTAAGGATTATTTCCTCTACCCTATTTTGGTTTTTATTGGCGCTGGTATCATAGACTCAAGTTTAAACTATTTCCAAGTGAAGCTTATCCCGGTCGAAGACACGGGCTTGTTTAGTTTGGCATCATTTCTCATGGCTTTTTTGGCTGGTGTTTTAATTCTGACGGTAAAAACTTTCACTAAACCTGAAAAAATATTAGGTAAAAGTATTTTAGGCGGCATTGTTCTAGGCATTCCCAATTATTTTTCGTTATATTACCTCATCAAAATGCTCGATCATCAAACCTTTAATAGTGCGACAATTTTTACCATTCACAATGTGTCTATTGTTATTTTCACAACCCTAATAGGCATATTATTTATGAAAGAAAGCTTGTCTAAAA
>Ga0208222_1000367_pt1 | contig 12943 bp, 11 predicted proteins | sample LakMenEpi13Sep09_FD_150694 | JGI IMG/M metagenome (GOLD analysis project Ga0208222, IMG submission 150694) | Freshwater microbial communities from Lake Mendota, WI - 13SEP2009 deep hole epilimnion (SPAdes) | ecosystem: Environmental > Aquatic > Freshwater > Lentic | place: Lake Mendota, Madison...
AAAGCTAGCATTTCTATCGAGCCACGGATCCGCGTGGGGACTGTCCCCATCTGCACAGAAATGCTAGCGTTCCTAGCGTTGCAACTCGGGGACTGTCCCTATTTGCGCCTGAGATTTAAAGCTAGCATTTCTTGCCGGGATCGGGGACTGTCCCCGGGTCCCCAAGATTATCGAGCCACCATATAAACCGATGTGGCTCCCGCCCGCTTGGAAATGTCATAGACCTGCAACGCTTCACCGGCAAGAACGGTGTCCTCTGGATCAACAATGATCGGAATGTCGGCTCGAACTTTAAGGATTGACCTGAGCCGCCGCTCGATTTCCTCCACACCACCCAATACCAACCCATTCCACTGGTACTCAAGCTGCCCTGCCTGGAGCTTGATCTTGATCACGCAATCGTGAATGTCCTCCTGGGGCGGAGTCTGTGGCGTGTCCTGCGATGTACCAAGCGTCGAGTCTGACTGGGCCGACACAGAGCTGGGCAAGAGTTTCTCTAGCCGCTGAAACGAAGCGGTCGTCAAAAAGAAAACCAAAAGCAGGAAAACCACGTCGATCATCGGGGTCATCATGCTGTCGAGCGAACTGCGACCCCGGGGATTGCTGTAGTTGGTTCTCATCTCTGCTCCTCATACACGGCAAATACAATATCCGAATTGCCTGTGATTGCACATAGCTTGAGCAATTTCGCAATCGAACCATACTCAGCAGACTTATCGGTCCGTATACGCAGCCGAATCGGATTCTTCCCGTTCTGGTCCATCTTCCCTAGGATCATACCTTGGACTTGCTCCAAAGTAAGCTTGCTGTTGTTGATCAAATAGGAGCCGTCCGGAGGGATCTGAATCGTCAGTGTGGACCGCTCGGAGAAGTCCGATATTCCCGTCGTTGCGATGGGCAACTGCAACGGAAGAAAATTTTCCTGTTTGGCAAGATGACTGCTCACAAGAAAGAAGATAATCAGCAAAAACGTTACGTCGATCATCGGCGTAAGATTGATCGATACGCCTCGGCTACCAGGATAATTGGGGACTCGCATGCTAGAATTGTACCAAACATGCAGCGATCGGTTTAGATGTTCTTGACACCCCAGCCAGTGGTGAACACGATGAATCGTCTGCCCCCAAACACTCCACTCCCCCCGAACTTAGAAAAATACTTCGCCAATGCGGATCGCTTATCTGGATTGCTCAAGCGGAATTAGCGGCGATATGACCCTGGCGGCTCTGATCGACTCGGGTGCTAGTTTGTCTGATATTCAGCAGTCCATCGATTCTATGGCTTTAGGAGCAAAACTATCGGTATCCCAAGTACGAAAGCGTGGTTTTCGCGCTTTGAAACTGCATATCCAGGCTCCATTGGACCCCGTACACAGAGACTTGGAACAAATCCTCGCATGCATCACTGGCGCAAAACTCAGTCCTGGTGCAAGGCGCATCGCTGTACGGATCTTCGAGCGATTGGCCAAGGCCGAATCGAGCGTTCATGGAGTGTCGATCGACCAAGTCCACTTTCACGAAGTGGGAGCCATCGATTCGATCGTCGATATCGTCGGCTGCGCGGTAGCCTGGGATCAACTGGGGATCGAACAAGCGGTCGCATGTCCAGTTCCCACCGGAAGCGGTTTTGTGCAAATCGCGCACGGAAGAGTCTCCGTGCCTGCACCGGCAACAGCTCAGTTGCTCAAAGGAATCCCGCTTACCAAGTGCAACCTACCATTCGAGTTGACAACGCCCACAGGCGCAGCGATCTTGGCCGAGCTAATCGGATCCTTCGGTCCGTTGCCATCGATGCAGATCGAATCGATCGGCGCAGGAGCGGGCACCATGGACTTGGAAGACAGACCCAATCTCCTGCGCATTTTCTTGGGCTCTTCCCCCCAAGACTCCGCTTCGGTTGGGATTTCAAGCGACACTGTCGTCGAGTTGGAAACCAACCTCGATGATATTACCGGCGAGCAAATCGGATTTGCCATCGAACAACTATGGAGCGCCGGAGCCTTGGACGTATTCACCACCGGGATTCAGATGAAAAAGAGTCGCCCTGGAACACTCCTAAGCGTGCTTGCTAGCCCGGACCAAGCCTCGCGGATCGAGCAGGTCCTTTTCCAACACACAGGCACCCTGGGAATTCGCAAGACACTCAAGCAACGCAGTATCCTCAGGCGTCGCCGTATTCAGGTCGATACTCCATGGGGCAAAGTGGATTGCAAGATGGTGATCCATCCAGATGGCTCGTTCGGATTTTCCCCAGAATACGAATCTTGCAAAGAAATTGCTCTAAAACACGGCTTCAAACTCAGCGAAGTGATTCGCGCGATCGAACACCCAAAGGAATCTGGGCTGTAAGGGATCCTCAAAGTATGTTCGAATGAACAAAAACAATGGCTGGGAAAGGATGATCGATGTCAACTGGAATCGCGCAAAATGCAGTTAGTAATATATCCTTTGGCCCTGCACGCACCGTCGCCGTGATCGACATCGGTTCAACCAGCATCCGTATGGCGATCGCAGAAATCGAAGGGCAGAACCAAGTGAGAACCATCGAGGAAGTCTCACGCGCAGTATCGCTTGGTAAAGATACGTTCACCACACAATCGATCTCGCGCGAAAGCATCGAGGAATGCGTTCGAATCCTCAAAAGCTATCGCCGCTTGATGCAGGAATACGGCATCACCCGTCCCGATCAAATTCGATTGGTTGCAACCAGTGCAGTACGAGAGGCGAGCAATCGTCTGGCGTTCATCGACCGGATTTACATTGCAACAGGGCTTGAAGTCAAGATCCTCGACGAAGCCGAAGTCAATCGGATCACCTACATGGGTATCCAACCCCTGTTGCAACAAAATCCAATCTTAAAATCAGTCAAGACGATCATTGTTGAAGTAGGCAGCGGTAGCACCGAGATCTTGGTCGTCAGCGCCGGTAACATCCAATTCTCAAATACTTACCGCCTGGGCTCCTTGAGGATGCTCGAACAAGTCGATCGGTTCAAGACATCGCACGCCAAACAACGAGCTATTCTTGAGACGCAGATTCGCAGGATCGTTCATCAGATATCGGAGAATGTCGGAGAGACCGAAATCCAAATGGTGGCTATCGGTGGTGATGTTCGCATGGCCGTCAAGAACATCGACTCGGTAGTCGCCGAAGGCCCCTTGCACCGTGTTTCGACCGATGCGTTACTAGCTTTTGCTCGCCAGATCGGCAACCTTCATGAAGATGACTTGATCAATCGTTACTCGATGAGCTTTGCTGACACCGAGACACTTTGGCCTGCCCTGATGAGTTATGCGCTGCTGGCCAAAGAATTCAAGAGTCAATTGCTGTTCGTAGCAGATACGAATTTGCGGGATGGTCTCTTGACCGAACTCTCGGTGCGTGACGCTTGGACCGTTGAACTGCGAAACCAAATCATCCTTTCGGCGATCAATCTTGGCCGTCGATTCGCATTCGATGAGTCGCATGCGAGGCACGTCGCCACGCTGTGCCGCAAGTTGTTTTCCGATCTGATGCAGGAACACCAACTCGATCAACGCATGGAATTGATCCTGTACCTAGCCGCACTACTCCATGAAATCGGCAGTTTCATCAGCGCCCGTTCGCATCACAAGCACGCCATGTATATCATTCGCCACAGCGAGCTTTTTGGCTTGTCCGAGCGAGATCAATTGCTTCTGTCTTTGGTGGTCCGCTACCAAAGACGTTCCTCCCCACAACCCGAACACGATGGGTATTCCACTCTAGATCGCAACGACCGAATCGCTGTGGCAAAGATGGCGGCGATCCTAAGACTGGCTATCGCGCTGGATGAATCGCGTTCGGAACGGATCGGAACCATCCGTTGCTACAAAGAAGACAATCGCCTCGTGATTGTCACACGAGGAAGCGAAGACGTGTCGCTTGAACAACTGACCATCCGGCAAAGCGGTGATTTGTTCGAAGAGGTCTTCGGTTTAAGTGTCGTACTGAGAAACGAACTCGAATAGGGGACCTGCATGTCTGAGGTTTGGTATCAAGCCGGTTTGTCCTTCCAGTGCACAGGCTGTGGCAACTGTTGCTCGGGTCCCCAAACCGGTTTCGTTTGGGTCAGCGATCAGGAAATCGCCGCAATCGCCGAAAAAATGAGTATGGGAGATGACATCGATCGATTCGAACGGCAATTCGTTCGAACCATCGGAAACCGTAAAAGTCTCGTCGAATATTCCGACGGCGATTGCATTTTCCTTGACCCAACCCTGCGGCAATGCAGTGTCTACGACGCTCGACCGATGCAATGCCGAACATGGCCATTCTGGAAAGAGAATCTTGCAAGCCCAACTCAATGGGGTCAAGCCGCCAAGTCATGCCCAGGATGCAATCGAGGCAAGCTCTACTCTCTAACGCAAATTGAAAAGATTCTCGCAAACTCCGACCAGGCCGCATCGGAATGAAAACGATCTACTCGGATTCGTCTGAGCTATCCGGCTTGGGACCAGATGGCAACAGCGGAACCACTGCGAGAATGCCAAGAATCAATCCTGCTTCGATGCCGTAGGTCCAAAGATAATACTCACTTCGCTGATCCGATCTGAATTCTTCGCCAAGGTTAACAATCCATAGGCCCACGGTTTGAACCAACAGCGGTCCAATTAGCAAGACCAGTAGAAACACCGGAATGTAGAAGAGTCGACTCTTGCTTCGAATAGCGGCTACTGCCAAGAAAGAGACCAGCCCGATACCGATCGCAATCCAACCAAACCAAATCCCAATAGCGACCAGGAGTTTGACGGAATCAAAGACTGTTGGTTCGGAAGACACTTTTAGCCATTTGATCGCCATGGCAAGCAACGCAGAGACTACCATTGCCCCTAACATCATGCGAATCGAAAACTGACTTGAATTGGCTCGGTCCCTGGGAAACCATTGAAAGTCAGACATCCCTAACAACAAACTTTGAATCCATCCAGCTAAACCATAAATCCCCACGCTTCCGAGCAAAATGATCCCTATGAATTCTTTGGGAATTCCTGGAGGCCAAGCGATACTCATGCCTACGCTCGCAAGCAAACTGATACTGATCGTTAGCATCAATCCAAACAGGATTCTGACGAATCTGCTGGTGAAATAGCTATGGATCAGCAACCACAGGGCCACATACTGAGCAATCCATAAACCTATAAATACACAAGCTACCAGAGATTCTCCGAGCTTTAGTGATGCTACTGAAAGATCTCCGATTACTGTGGTCATCAGCAAGAGTGCTCCCCAGATAACCTGTGGGCGACTCATTCGAGGATTCCCCTCTGGGTGATTTAACCTGGAGGATCGATCCATAGGATCCTCTGTGAGGCCCTCATCGATCGCGTAAGGATCGTCGCTCATCGAACTCATCGTGTTTCCTGCTGGTCTAATGCTCGCTGACTTGGTAATAGATCAATAACCATGGATAGCCCAAGAAAATGTCCAATCGCTACTGCGTAGAAAAACAAAATCCCTCGGATCGAAGGCATCGCATCCTGCCACGTCAGATAGCCATATATCAATGAGCCGCTCAGCGCGCAAAGCGCTGGACCCATGGCGATGGTGACCCACCAAGCAGTATTGTAGTATGGATAGTATCGACTGAAACGGCTGCCTAAGTGCAGGCTCGTAATAAGTGCAGTCCAAGGTATGGTCCATACCATCCAAAAAGCGAAATAACCAAGCGTATCGAGCACCAGCGGATTTGACATCGAATCGGCTTGACGGATCGCTTGAACCACACCCTTACCCACAAGACTCAGGATCGCCGCTGCGATCATACTCACTAGCAAAAATCGAATCGAGAATTGTCTTTGGGACTTGTTCGACCTGCTGGACTTGCCAAGAAAGAGATTCATCGGGTAGATCATCAAACTGATCGCGATTCCCTGCACCCAATAGAAAGCGACCCCGAGCAACATTCCCAAGATGGATTCAATGGGGTCCAAGCCACCCCAAGAATAGAACTTGGCTGGAAACAAGAAACATGTGACCGTCGAAGCAAATGACAGCACAGTGCCCAGGACGATCCTTTTGGAAGCGATCGATGCAAACGATCGAAGCCAAAGCCAAATCGCGGCATATTCAGAAATGACCAACCCCAACATCAGACCCAGAAACCCAACCACGATCTCAGGTACGAAAAATGTGAAAGACCAAATCACGATCAAGATCAGTGGACTCAGTAGATTCAGCAGCAGTATCCCACCGAATAGAAGAACCGCTCGGCTAGTCGACTGGCTAACCGTTAGCTCCCTATCCAAGATCCCGTCTAGGTACGTGTCATGTTCGGACTGCGTCATAACTTCTACGCTAAAGCCGCTCTGTTTATAGGGAGCAAACCGATCACCAACCGCAAGCCAAGAATCAGGCTCAATTCCGCAGGCAAGTAAAACAAGTAACTCTCAACCATCGTCTGCCTCTGATTCATTCCAAGAAAGGCTGAAACAAGTTGATCGAGTATGTGAATCAGTGACGGTAGTATCAACACCAAAGGAACCAACGCAATTGTATACTTCCTGGTTGCATTGAAGACCGCACCGGCAATCTTTAGATACGTTAAACACGCAGTAGACACTGCAACTGCCGTCAACATGCTCAGCGTGAACACCCACTGTTGGATGGTGATTGGCGAAGCTTGAAACCACGATAAAGGGTCGGTTGCTTTTCCCCAGGTCATGATCTCTTTGATCATCAAAGTAGCCACGGCGGCAAAGAACATGGCAAAGAAGATCGTGCGAGTTGTCAACGTTTGGCTGTTGGGAACATGCAAGAACCCTCGTAGCTTGGAGATGCGGATGAGGCCGCTGAGGATCAAGCCAATCAAACCATAGAGAAACCAACCCAACAGAATAATGGTGAGCATTGCCGCAAACTTATCATTCCAATTGGCTAGGAAAATCAAAAAGCCACACGAACAAAGGGCTACCAACGCCGAAAGCAACGCCCCTTGCCCTCCCCTGACGCTCAGACTTGGTGCGTACGTTCGTGTCCATAGCCACACACCGACTAACACGGCTAGCGAAATCCCCCAATAGAAGCCAAAAACTCCCATCCGAATAGGCACCGATAACCAAGGAGGGAACATCGATTCAATAAGTCCCATCGCGAACAGCTCAGTCCCGTTAAGAATTAGCGCCAGGGTTAGCAACAAAACCGCTTTTCCGGTAGCCTTAGGTGCTGGTGATTCTTGTCCGTTTTCCAAGGTTTTGGACTCCTAAAGAGCACTAGCTAACGCGTATCTTCTACAGTCACAAGGACTAGAACGCAGGGCTTGCGACGTTCCCTAAGTGACTTTGGTCAGCTCGGGTTGGCTAGGTACCGTTGGCAACGATTGCTGTATCCAATCGGCAACCATCAACAACTGCGGTTCATGAAAAAACCGCCCCGTCAATGCAATCGTTTTTGGTTTTTTGTTGGTCAAGTCTTCACCAAAAGAGACGACCATCGATGGATGACCAGTCAAATTCATTCTGGCCAAATCTCCATCGCCAAGGTACACATCGACCTCTTTGAGGGTTCGCTCGGTTTTCTGGATCAAGTCGACTCTGGCTCGCATCGACTGCACGTAATCGATCGCTGAGCAGAACTGGGCTTCGCGGAACGTGGGTGCCCACTTGCCGACTTGGTCGTCTTGCTGAATGCTTTCGAAAAGTTCGCTGTGCATGGCCGCCGCTTCCACACTGATCGCGTCGGTCATGGCTTGAATGCGTGGATCGGGCTCGAAATCCAACTCGACCACTTCGCAGCCTTGCTCGCTCAGCAATTTGGAAAGCGTTCTTTCGGAACCCTTCGGTCGGCTCGACACTCCGAACTTAAGTTTCTTGATCGACCAGTCCGAAAGTGGCCAATCAAAGGGAGCTTCGAATACACTAGCATCTTTGCCGTCGCTTCCTAACATCTTCGAGAAAACCAAACCGCAATCGCGCGGAGTTCGCCCGATCGGTCCTATCTTGTCCATCGACCAACCCAGGGTCATGCATCCAAAGCGGCTGACTCTGCCAAAACTTGGTCGCAATCCGCATGTGCTGCAAACTCGCGTGGGAGATACGATGCTGCCAAGGGTCTCTGAGCCGATGGCAAATCCGACCAAACCTGCGACCACCGCGCAAGCGCTACCGGCCGACGATCCCGAACTGCCTTGCTCGGTGTCCCAAGGGTTGCGCGTCATCCCACCAAACCACTGATCGCCCCAAGCCAACGTCCCAACGGTCAGCTTGGCAAGAAGCACCGCCCCTGCCGACTCCATCCTTTTTGCAACGGTGGCTGTCGCTTGACGGGTGCGATCTTTGTAATCGACGGCACCCCAAGTGGTTGGTATACCCGGGATGGAAATGATGTCCTTGGCTCCCCAAGGTATCCCGTGCAGTATTCCCAAGTCGGCCCCGGAAGCCAGCTGCAAGTCAGCACGCTTAGCCATCTCGATCGCTTGGTCGTTGTAAGAGACGACACATAACAGCTGCGGGTCGTAACGTTTGAGCCTTGCAAGATACATCGCTGTGAGTTGCTGGCTGGTAAAAAGCTTGCGACGAAGACCCGCAGCCAATTGTTCGATGGTCCAGAAAGCGACCTGCTCAAGCTTGTCACTATCTACCTTGGACACTTCGATCGATTCGAGTACCTTAGCGTCCCAAGCATCCTTTGTTTTTCCTGTAATATTATTTGCTATATCGTTTGCAGGGCGATGTCCAAAAGAAGTCTTAGGTTCGACGAAGGCTGCTGGTAGAAAGACACTAGCCATAGGGGTGTTTTCATCGACGCGTATCGATCGCAAAGCCTGGATCGATTTGGCTTTGGAAGTGAGCCGTTTGGCGATCTCTTCGCAATGCGCATCGCTCAGTTCAACCCGTGATTGCCAAGCGGCATTGCGGACCATTTCGGAGGTGATCTCCGGAACAACCTTGAGGGCAGCAGCATCCTGAGGCTCTTGCTCGATGGGCAAGCAAGCCGCAATGGCTTGAGCCTCAGGCACCGTAGCAACGTAGCCGGTTGCAAGAATAGTGCTGATGAGCCATTCTCGGCGACCCATCGGTCCAGTGAAACGAGTCGATGGGTTTGCCTGATTCATGGTAGGCCGTCTAATGTCTTTGAACGGTTGAGGAATTAAAATTTCGCCGTGGTTGAATTGGCATCGACCGAGATGCTTACCGACTCCTCGCCGATGATGTCTCGATTGACGCCGACAAAAACCCAGTGTTCACCTTCGCTCATGGGAACTTTGACATTTTTGCCATCGATGGGGATCGGTTTGCCGTTGGCCCATAGGGCGATGCTACCCTTAGGAGCATCGCCAAAATCCAAGACGACATCACCGGCTCGGGTAACATTGAGTTTGGTCCGCAAGAACGTATGATTCGGAACCCCGGGATGAGGCCTGAAGGTGGCCAGCGATCGCATCGGAACGCCGCCTGAGACCAATGCGGGGTTGAGTTGCCAGGTGAAATTGGATTGATCGCCGACGATGGAATCGAGGCTGGTTCTATTGAATAGCACATGAGCTTTCTCGGTCCACTGCAAGGCTTCCCATTGCCGCAGGGCGCCATTGTTTGCCACGAGCATTTTGCCATCGAGCTTTCCGAGTTCGGTGATAAAACGCAGAAGATGGATCGCTTCTTCTTGGGTGAGCGAATCGAGCAGACCGTCGGGCATGAGCGAACGGGATTCTTTGATGTCCTGGATGTCATCTTTATCGATCGTAACCTCTTTGCCATCGGCCAGTCGCAGTACGACTTCGTCATCCGATTCGCGAACAGGGATCCCGGCAAAGACTTCGTCGCTCTGGGTTCGAACCAGTTTCGCATTGTAACCTTCTTTGACTTTAGCCGCGGGATTTAGGAGTGACTCAAGCAGGTAATCTGCGGGAGCTTGGGCACCGATGCTCGTTAGATCTGGTCCGACCAAGCCGCCGACTCCGCCGATTTTGTGGCATTGGATGCATTGGAGTTCATTGCGTCGATAGATCCATTCGCCTTGGGCTGGATCACCTTGGGTCTTGGCCAGCTCGAGCCATTTGTTCTTGAGTTCGTCATTAAGCACCCATCGATTCTCTTGCAGTTTTCCTGCCGTATCGATGGCTTGGATCAAGTCAGCTCCTGCGTTCATTTTTCGGAGTGCGGATTTGAGTTGACGTGCGGCCGATGCATCCAGCGCGATGCCTTGGAGGGCTCCCAGGAGATTCTGAGCTCCGTCTTTGCGACCTAGGAATCCGGCGGCGGCGTTGCTTAGCGGTTCGGCGCGCGAGGGGTCTTTCATCAGACGTCCGATGAGGGATTTGGCAGCGGCGGCAAAATTCGAATCGGCTTGCCTTTCCATCGCAGCGATGGCCACTTCGATGTTCTGGTCTTGGGTCAACTGATTGACCAGTTCCTTCGACGGATCATCGCCCAAGTTGGCGAGGCTGCGAAGGGCAGCCACACGAACGGCAGCCGAGCTACCGGCGTCTTGGCTGACTGCTTCGATCCGAGGTCTTGCACCGGCGATGCGCCAAGGGCCAAGGGTTCGGAGGGCGACTAGACCTAGATCCATCGGTGCGAGGGCTTCGTTCTTTTTGTCTTTCGCGATGGCTTGTTCGGCCAGTTTGGTAAGGGTCTGTGCGGTAGTCGGTTCGATAGCAAGGGCTTCTTTGCGTCGCAGCGAGGCATCGAGGATGGCTTGGATTAAGTTCCCTCGAAGGTTTTCATCGGGTAGGGCTGTGGGGTTGACCGGATCGATGAGCCGATCGACGAGTTTGGCTTGCTGAGGCCCGTTGCCAAGTTCGGCAACGAGGATGGCCATGGTCGATCGGGCCGCTTGTGCGTTGGCGGGCGAGTCGCTGGCGACTTTCTCATCGAGCATTGTCAGCACCGCATCGATGGTGCTGGGGTCTTCGACGGCTTTCAACGCAAATGCGATCGCCGATGGATCGTTCCCGAAGCGGAACTTGCCCGATCGGAATTCGGGAAGCCAGACGCTGGACAGATCGCGCATGGTTTGCCAGAGAGCAAAATCGAGGAATCGGTCCATCGGTTTGTGCAGGGCCAGGCAAGCGGCCTGAGCGGCTTCGACACCGGGCAACTGAGACAACAGTCGCAGGGCTTCGAGTCGCACTCGAGGGTGATCGTCCTGGACGAGCTTTTTGCCCAATGCGGTCCATTGTCCGATTTGCGATGGGTCCAAGGATCCGAACTGACTGGTTCTGACCCAACGGATTTGGTTAGCGATTTGGTGGGTGTAGGCAGCGCGCAGTCGTCCATCTTGGGAATCCAACAGGGCCTTTTGAAGGGTTAGGTCAAAATGGCCGAGTCCTTCATGGACCCACGAGAGTTCGAGTTGCTCGAGGCCACGACTTGGGTCTTTGGCAACGGTTTGGACATAGGCATCCAAGGTTGCTTTGGCTTGCCCGGAAGAACGAACTTGTTGACGGAGAGCTTGGCCTGCGAAGAGTCGGACCAAGTCGGCATCGTCGGCCAATCGAGCGAGGTTCTTTTCGACAGGGTCCTTGGCCGTGATCGGCTGGTTTTCGACCGGCTTTTGATCCTTGTGCGTCAATCGCCAGATGCGCCCGTGGGTGCGGTCTCGCCGAGGATCGCGGAAGTCGACTTCGCCGTGTTGGATGATGGGGTTGTACCAGTCGGCAATGTACAGAGCCCCATCGAGTCCTTGTTTGGCATCGATGGGTCGGAAGGCCACGTGAGGGGTTTTGATCAGCTCGGCTTGTTGGACTGATTCGTATCCAGAGCGGTCTTCGGAGACTTTGAAGCGGCAGACGCGATGCGCGCGGAAATCGTTGGTGACCATCGAGCCACGGATCGATTCGGGCCAGTGGTTGCCTGAGAGAATTTCCAGACTGCAGTGCTTGGGGCTGCCTGGGTTCAGACCGCTGAGGATGCGTTTGGCACCCACGGCGGTGACAAAAACGCTGCCTTCGAACGTGTAGTTAATCCCTTCGCCATAAGCACCGTCGGTGGCGAACATTTGACCATAGCGATCAAAGTGAACGCCCCATGGATTGACGAACCCTCTGACGACGATTTCCAAGCGTTTGGTTTCGGGGTGGAATCGCCAAATACCTCCGCCGTTGAGGCGTTCGACGCCCCAAGGGGTTTCGATATGGGAGTGGATGTAGATCGATTGGTTCATGTAGATCCAGCCATCGTGTCCCCAACGCAAAGAATGGAGCAGATGGTGGGTGTCTTCGGTGCCGAATCCGGCCAAGACGATTTTCTTCTCGTCGGCGACCAAGTCACCGTCGGTGTCGCGCAGATAGAGGAGCTGATCGCTGTTGACGACATAGGCACTTGCCTTGTGGCCATCGTTGGCAGGCAAAACCCCTGTGGGGATTAGGAGTCCGTCGGCAAATACGATCGTGCGATCGGTCTTACCGTCTTTGTCGGAATCTTCAAGGATCAGGATTTTGTCATTGGAAGGTTCGCCCGGCTTGATCTGGGGATAGGTTTCACTCGAAGCGATCCAGAGTCGACCATGGTTATCGAAGTTCATGTGGATGGGTTTGGCCATCGCCGGATCGCCGGCAAAAAGTTCGGCCTTCCAACCTTCGTCGACTACAAAGGTGGCTTTTTCCACCTCAGGATCAGGTATGGGGATATCTTTCAATTCCCGCTGCGCCATTAGTTGGGAGCTCAGCAGAGAAAGCTTCACCAGGCAGGCAAGGGTCAGCGAAGCGGTTTTGCAGGTGCGCTTGGCGATACTGTGGGTCATCGTCATAGGATCGATTCAAAAGCGGGTAGGTATCCAAGGTTGGAAAGGAAAACTTTGAGCCCACATTGTAACAAACCAAAAGAGAGATTGCCGCTATAATCAGAGGTGTTGACGGTAAAAGCGGGGTAGATAATCCTGCGCAACTTCAAACAAACTAAAACAGCCAGAAAATCCATGAGCGAGAACATCTACTGCGGTTTTGACCTGGGTGGGACCAAGATGCTATGCGTCTTGATGGACCACAA
>Ga0208222_1000368_pt1 | contig 12904 bp, 2 predicted proteins | sample LakMenEpi13Sep09_FD_150694 | JGI IMG/M metagenome (GOLD analysis project Ga0208222, IMG submission 150694) | Freshwater microbial communities from Lake Mendota, WI - 13SEP2009 deep hole epilimnion (SPAdes) | ecosystem: Environmental > Aquatic > Freshwater > Lentic | place: Lake Mendota, Madison...
GACTGTTTTATCGGGTAGCGCTATGACGCTTCAATCGATTAGCTCGGGCGGCAGCAATACGATGATCGTCTCAGGTGGCGACCTTACTCTTGGCACCATCGATGCGGGTATGGGTGCTGTTTATTTGCAAACCACGGGAAACATCAAGGACTTTGATACCAACACTGGTTCAGCGAACATCATCGCCGCAGCTTTGGCGATGAAGGCGACGGGGAGAATTGGTGATCAAGATGTTGATTCACTGATTCCTAGCACCAATAAGAATGCGATTGGTACAAGTGTAAGCATTCTTGCGGCTGAATCGGCAACGGGGATTTACATCCAAGAAGCTGACGGGGTAACCATTGACAAGGTATCGGTATCGACGGATCGAGTTCACTTCAATTCATCTCGCTCCGGCCGATCCGAATCGTTGGAGGATCTTACCAGTAAAAACAACGGTTCAATCAAGCTGCAAAGCCTCGAAGGAAGTATCGTGGTAAATGCTGGAACATCAGCAACCAACGGTGTTTCAGCTCATGGCAGTGGCGATATCCTGCTTGAGACAGTCAATGCGGGCACGATTGTGATCAATTCCGATGTCCAAAGTGGTTCTGGGCACATCACGTTAAACGCCAAAGATGCGATGACTGTGAGTGATCGCTTGCGCACAAGCTCACCTGGAACCATTTACTTGGTTTCTGCTTCGGATATCACTATTGATTCTCTAGTGACCGGTACCAGTACGCAAATCCTTTCTGGAAATCATATCAGACTAGGTCGTATCGAGGTTGGAGCCGGAAGCGTGTACCTGCAAGCACAAGGCGATATCACGGATGCCGACGCCAGCGGCAATTCAACCAATATCATCGCAGATTCCTTGGCGATGAAAGCAGGTGGTACGATTGGCAGCAGGGACCTTGATGCTTTCCCAGTTTCAGTCAATCGCAATGCGATAGGGATTCAGGTTGCAAAACTCGCAGCGCAATCGTCTGAGGGCATGTATATTCAGGAGTTAGACGGAGTTCAGATCGGATCTGTACTTGTCTTGGCCGATCGAGTCTACTTCAATTCCACCAGAGCCACGCAGTTGCAGTCTTTGGAGGATCTAACGACCACCCAAGACGGCTCGATTAAATTACAGAGTCTTTCAGGTGATATCCTTGTGCATTCAGGCACGGTTGGAACCATCGGTATTAAGGCCGCTGGCAGTGGTGATATTCTCCTTGAGTCCCTCGCAGGAGATATTACCTTGAGTGCCCCGGTCGTAAGTGGGACCGGTCATATCACATTGGACGCAAGGGGATCACTTCATTTGGACGACGCCATTTCGATAGGATCCATGGGGTCGGTATCTCTAACGTCTGGAGAAACCACCTTTGTCGACTCGATAAGCACTGCGGGCGGAAACATCCGTATCGCCTCGGGAAAAGACATCGTCTTGGGAACCATCGATGCTGGCCTAGGGCGAGTCTATCTCCAAGCGACTGAAGATATCAAAGACGCGGACCTGAGTACCAATAGCTTGAATGTTATTGCAGATTCTCTGGCGATGCGTGCCTTGGGCAAGATTGGTAATGCCGATCCGGATTCTCCCATGGGCAACATCAATCGCAATGCTATTGGAACTCGAGTCGCGTTTCTTGCAGCGCAATCCACCAACGGAATCTACATTCAAGAGTCCGACGGATTGTCTGTGGACTCAGTCTCTGTGTCGACCGATCGCGTGAACTTCAACTCGTCAAGAACTTCGCAAGTACAAGCGATGGAGGACTTGGTAACAACCGTCAATGGCCCCATCAAATTGCAGAGCCTTGCAGGCGATATTTCTGTCAATGCAGGCAGTTTGGGTACTGAGGGGATATCCGCTAACGGTCGAGGTGACCTGCTCTTGGAGACGGTTCATTCTGGTTCGATTTTCATCAATGCGTCGGTAAAAAGTGGTTCGGGCCACATCACACTCAATTCGAAAGAAAATATAACCGTGACCGATCGGTTGGTTACCTCCGGTAGCGGAGCGATCTATTTGAGGTCAGGTATAGACGCATCGACGGGAAATCTGCAAGCCCAAGGCAATATCGCTGTTTTCTCGGGAAGAAATATCTTCTTAGGTAGTATCAATGCTGGTGACGGAAGAGTTTGCTTGGAAGCTGGCGAAAACATTCTGGATGCAAACAGCACGATCGATTCGATTCACATCTTCGCCTCTGCGCTTGCGATGAAATCAGGATCCAAGATTGGAACGCCGGACCTGGGTAATTTCGAGGACATGAATCGAAATGCCATCGTTACCAGCGTGGATCTGATCGCGGCCGAATCATCAGGTGGTATGTACATTCAGGAAACCGACGGAGTGATTGTTGACAAGGTTTCCCTGGTAGTTCAGCAGGTCAACTTCAACTCGTCGATAACAGTTGACTCAAAGACACTCGAGGATTTGACTACGACAAAAGATGGATCGATCAAGCTGCAGAGTGTAACTGGGGATATCATCGTCAAAGAGGGTACGGCCGGTAGTTACGGGGTTCAGGCCGATGGTGTCGGTGATGTTCTCTTGCAAACGCTTATCAGCGGCACCGTGGACCTACAAGCTCAGGTGCGATCCGCAAACGGTGACATCACCATAAATGCCTTCGATGTCTTGGAGGTTCAGGATTATCTGCGCACGCAAAGTCCGGGGAAGATATACCTCGCGTCCCAAAAAGATGTGCTCTTGCATTCGTTGAATACAGGCAACACAAATCTTGCAGTTGTTGCTCTGAGAGATATTGAGTTGGGATTTGTCCAGGCGGGGACTTCAAGCGTTTACCTCTCGGCGATCAGAGATATTTTGGATATGGATCCATCGAGTGATTCGGCCAATGTATCTGCTTTTGCACTTGCGATGGTTGCTGGAAATAAGATTGGTGATTCGGACTTGGATTCTGCAGCCAACATCAATCGGCATGCAATCGGAACTCGCGTCGATCAATTGGCAGCCCGTTCGGCAAACGGTATCTATATTCGAGAATCCGACGGACTGACCGTAGATGCAGTCTTGATTGCGACTTCCAAAGTTCATTTCAATTCATCGCAGCAAGATAAGTTGCAGATCGTCGAAGATTTGACGACGACGACAGAGGGGCCGGTTAAACTACAGAGCGTCGCTGGAGATATTCGGATCCAACCGGGCCAAGTCGGACCCATTGGGATTTTAGCCGCCGTCTCTGGGGATGTCCTTTTACAAACACTCAACAGCGGTACGGTAATTCTCAATGCAGTGATCCAGACCGAACTGGGAGATGTGACGATCCATACCAAAGATGCGTTGGTGTTAGACGACAAGATACGAATCGGTGGACCTCCTAAACTTGGTACTATCTACTTGGCATCGAGCCAAGGAGTGACGATCCAATCATTAACGACCAACGACTCAAATCTTTGGGTTGAATCGGGTTCCGATATTGTTCTAGGGACTATCCAAGCGGGCTTTGGCGGAGTGTATCTGGATGCAAAACAAGACATAGTTAGCGGCGCAGTAGCATCGACCGTAAACGTTTCAACACGAAGCGTTCTAGCGATGCAAGCAGGTTCTCAAATCGGCCCCATAACCACTCAAGTTGATTTTCTTTCTGCTGTCTCAGTCGATGGAATGACCATTACCGAGATCGACGGGGTTACCATTGGTCCAGTTACATTGAGTGTCGATCAAGTCCATTTCAATTCTTCCGAGACCCAAAGAGTTGTGGCAATGGAGGATTTGATAACAAAGGTCAATGGAGCGATCCGACTAGAAAGCCGTGACGGCGATATCGTTGTTGAGCCGGGCAGTAGTTCAGGGTTTGGGATTTCGGCCAACGGAACGGGAGATATCGTCCTTGCTACTATCTCCAGTGGTAATATCCTCATCAAAGGTGATGTGAGCACTCGATCAGGCGATATTTCGCTGAAAGCCGCAAGCAGTGTTGTTTTGGGAGCGGGTATCAAAACCTCCGGCGATGTCTCCTTGGAAAGCGTGACTGGTGCGGTTGCTGAATTAAATAGTCAAGCGAGTGTTGAAGCGGATTTGCTGGTTTTAAAGTCGGGCACGTTTGCGCACCTGCACGAGGTGTCTGTCCAACGATTAAGCTCCATGACAGGCAGCAATGCAGTCCTAGCAGCATGGCAGAAGGTCAATCTGCAAGCCAGCCAGCAAGGAGATGACTTTGTCGATGCCTTGGGGACTGTCTCGCAGAGCATGAAAGACTCATTACGAGCGAACTTTCGTTATGCCGAACGGTTTCAAGATGTCGGATATTCTCTCTATCTGGTCAATAGCAAGGAGCTTATCGCTCAGACGGTCGTCGCCGGAAACCCTCATACAGCTTCATCGCTCTTGGATCGTCCTGGTATCTATCTAGAAACCCGTGCCGGTGACCTGAGAGTCCAAAATGCCATCGTTTCAAATAGCATGACGGATCAAGCCGGAGCGGTGGTGATCGTCAGTGGTTCGAGAGTTTTACTTGATAGCGGTGCAACGCTGCAAAGCAATTATGTCCATAGTGGAACTCTTGAGTTGCAGCGAATCAGCAACATCGATTTGAAGGCACGAGTTTTTGATGCCCTTGAGAAACCTAATCCTGCAGGAGGTCTGTTTACCACACGTATTGTTTCACGAGACAACACTTCAGACTCTCCCGTTCCTGAAATTCCGACCATTTCAGGTCCCACGAAACGTCAACTGCAAGGGGTGGCAACTCACTATGGGTCTGCCGACGAATCGGGATTTGACATGTTCATCGGATACGCCGACGGCAAGTTGGAATCTTTTGCAAGGGAAGGAGCAATCTATCTTCGCGATGGCGCTAACCAGGCACCGGTTGAGGCCAAGCCACAGGCTCTTGGGCGCGTCGGATACCTCGAACGCTCAACTCCCTTTGATGCCGAAGTCCTCAATAGCAAGCAAGAGCTTCCGACGGATGTCGTAATCCGTCGCTCAGAAGATTTCTTTATTTTCCAAAAGCAGCAGCCAGTAGGCTTCGACAATTTCAATCCCCCAAACAACCCCTCAACTACCTCGACAGGTTTTTACGATTTGACCGTCCAAAGCCATCGTGTACCAGACGTGATTTCCGAAGGCTCCGACAGCGGGTTACCAATGCCTCCTGCTCCCGAAACAGCGATCCCCACGTTCCGTGAACCAGAACCCTACGCAGTGGCACAAACGTTTAACGTGATCACTGAATCGGCAGAGTACGAAGACCAAGTTTATGATGAACGCAAAGCGCAGATCCTAATCAAGCGGTTGGTAGTTACCATTGTCCAGGAAGTCCAAGGGGATTTGAGCGAGGAATCAAAGGAGAAAGATGGACTCAATACCGAAGACATCTCCATTCCTGAGGGCCTTCTTAGCCAATCAGATCAACTCTCCCTGGCCGATGTCCGGCGAATCCAGGAATACCTGAAACTCCAGCCAGGCACGCGTCAGGGTAAATACGAAGTCATCCTTAGAACCTCCGATGGAACTGAGCAAGTGATAGGTTCGTTTATCATCAGAGCCGAAAAATCCCAAGATGCGGATCAAGAACAAGATACTAAATCCAGTTCCAACCCCGAAATAATTGAAAAATCTTCGAATCCAAACGACCAGTCACTATACTTGAATCCGAAGAATCCAGCCCGGCAGATCACCCAGGACTCTGGCTCAGGCAACTCCACCGACCAAGCCTGGGGTATGGCGCTGGGCTCACTCTGGCTGGCAACGAAGAACAAACAACCTACTGAAAACACGGAAATCGACTTCTCAATTCAAGCGCGCAGGCTACGAAGGCTTCGGGGCCGGGCTTCGAAATAACGTTCAACCATGAGCAAAGATCCAAACAACAACAATCCAAGCGACTCGGATCATAATCCAACTCCCGACTTAACGGTCGACTTAGACGCCCAGTTATCACAAGATCGCGCTGGTGAAGATTCGACCGATCGAAATAGTTCTGTGGGTGAGAACCTCACAAGTATCGAAATCTCCAATTTCGATCAAACCATGGACCTGACTCCTTCGAACCCATCGCTGGGTTCAGGTACCGTGGATGTCGATCAGGCCAATGACCAAACCATGGATCTGGAAAGTCTGACTCCAAGAGAGCTCGACGGAACGATGATGATTTCACCGTCGATGGCCCCCTTCCAGGGCAAAGTGTTCTCCGATGAGCAACCACCTTCGGCAGGCAGTGAAACCCGAATCCTTGGAGCACAATCCAACGACGCTGACCAAACGATGGAACTGAGTCAGTTCGGTATCGGAAATACCGGCGGTGCGCCAGCGAACCCTTCTGAAATCCCAGACGCCACGATGCTATTGAGCGATTCACAGAATGGCTCTAATGCAGGTTCTCAGTTAGGATCACAGTCGGGTTCTTCAAGTGTTTCGGGCAAGTCATCCTACGACCAAACGATGGATCTGAGCGATTCAGCTTCGGATTCCAAGGGCGTTTCTGAGGCAAGGAGCCTCTCAACTCCCAGCAAAACCGGTCAATCCGTACCTGCCACCGGAAAGTCAGGGTTTAAGTCGCTGGCCGACTCCCGCCAGTACCTCCAGGCCGATCGCGCAAAAGCGTCCGATGCATTTCTGGATCGTGTCACCGAACGCAAGATCTCTTACACCATCGACTGGAACGACGTCTCGGCGGACTATCAAGTCAACAAGAAAGTCGATCCGAAATCCGGCAAGCTCGATCTTCATGTATTGGGCAAAGGGGGCATGGGGCTTGTCTACCTTGCTACCCAAAACTCGGTGAATCGACCTGTAGCCCTCAAAGTCATCCGCAAGGACAAGCAAACCGAAGCTTTTTCGAAACAGTTCTTTTACGAAGCGGAAATTACGGCGATGTTGGAACACCCCAATATCACCCCGATTTACGAGCTGGGGCGCAGTCCCGAAGGAACCTTCTTCTATTCCATGAAATACATCCAAGGAACTCCTTGGGAAAAGAAGATCCGAGAGAACACCATCGAAGAAAACCTCGAGATCTTTGACAAGCTCTGCGATGCCATCGGCTTTGCGCACAGCAAAAACATCATCCACATGGACATCAAACCCGACAACGTCCAGCTCGGCGAGTACGGTGAAGTCTACGCAGTGGACTGGGGGGTTGCCAGCAATCTGAAACGTCCTGAATCGATCCGCTGCGCCGGGACTTGGCAATGGATCAGCCCTGAAGTCTCACGAGGTGAACGAGATAAAATCGGCAAAGGTAGTGATATCTACCTGTTAGGTGGTGTTTTGTTTCTGATCGTCACCGGACATCACCCTCGATTGCCCAAGGATCCGACCAACAAGATGGGTCAAGCAGGACTGACCAAAGCGGCCCAAGGCAACATCATTCAACCGACCGACTGCAAGGATCCCATGGTCGCTGTTGCCCTCAAGGCCCTTTCTACCGAACCTAAAGACAGGTTTGCTAGAGTTGAAGATTTGCAAGAAGCGATCCATAAGATTCAGAAACAAAGAGCCAACATCAAGAGTAGCCAAGAGCTGACGGTTCGCTCTGTGGAGGTCGGCGCCCAAGCTCAAGAGCTTGGCGATTACGACCGATTCAATCGATCTTTGTTCGGGCTTCGCGATGCCATCGAACTCTGGGAGCAAAACCCAGACGCCCCTGGTGAACTGAAAAAAGTTCGGCTGGCTTACGGCCAATGCGCTTTTGACAAAGGGGACTATGACCTAGCCTTGCAAACGCTCGATCGAAGCGACGCGATCGAGGACGATCTGTATCGCAGAGCCGAAGACGCGCAAACCGCCAACAAGTTACGAGCTCAACGTTTCCGCTTTTTGCGGAACTTGTTCATCTTTTCTCTAATTGGGCTCTCATCGGTCATTGTTTTCTACTACTTAGATGCTCAGCAACAAAAGGCCAAGGCTGAAGAAAACGAAAAGATCGCAAATGAGAATGCTGAACAAGCAAGAGACAACGCCGAAGAAGCAAAAAGGAATGCTGAGGAGGCAAAGAGAAATGCGAAGACGGCAGACGATAATGCGTTAGAAGCTCGAAAGCAGGCGGTTGAAGCCGCTCGGCAGCAGAAGATTGCAGAAGAAAAGAAAGTCGAGGCTGAAGAAAGAAAGATAGAAGCACTTGCTGCCAAGGCCAAAGCGGAGGAGCAACTGGCCAAAACGCAGCTTACCGATTTCGCGTCGCGATTGGGATTAGCCCGTTCGCGCATTCAGGAAGCCAACCCGACCGGGGCCGAAGAGTTGCTCGAGGGCATCAGGGATACTGTCAATGAAGATATCCAAGAACTAGCGGATGTAGCGTCAAATTCTTCCGCAGCAGACAAAGCCAACGATCCAGACTCGCCTCCTGCGAAACGGCTCATTGCGGAACTCCCCAGCCCTTCGAATTGGGCTCAGCGACGCCTTGAATTGCTCGCCAATTCGGATCTTGAAGGAATGGATCTAACCTCACTGAGTGGCTTTAAATCGGGTCAACCCGCTTTGGCAATTGACCAAAAAGATAGTTCTCTGATAGCTGCTTACCCCTCCGGAGAAATCTACAAAGAGAGCTTCGATGCAAGTGAGGCTAAACTTATATGGAGCGCAGACCGTAGCAAAGGTCCCATCCAGTGGCCCAAGAATTCCAAAGTACGTCGGGTGGTCCCTTCGAGGGATTCGAATCTGGTCTACCTGGCCTTGATGGATGCGGATCCTCCGTTTGTGTCGATCGATTTGGAGACCAACGAGGTGAAGCCCTTGGACAGGGATATCAAGAAAGTTGGAGATCGACTGGCGCTGAGTCCGGTGTCTCGGCACATTGCGACCACGCAACCTGGCTACATTTGGTTCACCAAAAACAGTTCCGATTTCTATGGAAATGCAGTACCTGCTAAAAACAAAACCGTTCAATTGAAATGGTTGACCGACGATCTGCTTTTGGCCTTAATCGAAAATAACGGCATCTACCATCTAATGCTCGTCGCTCCTTTTGTTGGAACTGAATTGGTGCCCGATGAAAATGGCGTCAATAGAGCCCGACCCACCTTTATTCAGTACACAGCCACCCTCGAGGAAGACATTGTTCAGTTTGAGTTGATCGACGCGGTGTTGCCCAAAATGATCTCGGATTTTAAGGTGGAGCAATTTCCAGATTTGAAAGTAGGGTTGCTTGGTCAAGTCAAGAGCGAAGAAGCCAACAAATTGTTTGCCGAGATGATCGAATCGCTCCATTTTGTTGTAGGCCAAAGCGATGGGAACTTGATCCAAACACAATTCAAGCGGATGGATCCAGAGTCTAAATTGCAAGTAGGTAGGTTGACTCGAAACAATCCATATACGCTTCCCCGTAAACACCTACACAAGATTGAAGAGATTGTTGTGGAGGGTCAGCCTGAAACGGGCTCTAACATCCGACGAGTTTTAACAAGAGCTCAAGAGGAACAAGCCGTGCAAGTATGGGCGCTTCCTGAAACAAGCTCGGACAAAAATCCCGTGAGCAATTTAGGGATATCCCACCTACATGCATTGACCGGAGGTGCTTTCAAAGATGAGAAATCCGCTGTCAAGACCATCAGTTTTACCGGCTTTGATAAAGACGGAAAGGTGGTACTGGTCAATTCCGAGTGGAAGGCCTATTCGTTGGATGTTCAAGAGCAAATGGACCGCAAACGGATCGCCTTAGAAGTGCCTTTTGATGCCGCGGCATTCTTGGAATCAACCGCGAAGTGGCTATTCAAACATGGAACAAACGGACAGGTCCTCTCGGTCGATGGATATGGTGGGGTTGCGCTCTATGATAGCAACAAGCAACCCGATGAAGGCACTGGAAAACGACTGCCTGTAGGACCGCAGGAGTCGCAGATGAAACTGCGTTTTTGGACTGATTCGAGTGTTGGAGAAAACGAGCAGACCAGCAAGGGCGTAACCCCATTAACCAACTTCCAATATTGGGGGCACTCTCCGTTTGCTCAGATCCAACACGTCGCACTTTGCAGCGACGGCAAGCGTGCGATCAGCCTCGCAGATATTCCAGGAAGCTATGCAGGATATCTTATCCCACGACATAGAAATGCGAAAGCAAGAACCCAAGAGTACAAAGAGATTTGCCTTTGGGACCTGGACAATCAGCAAATGCTTGATCGTATGATTTTCGAATCCAAAGATAGCATCGATCGTCTGAGCATTTTGGACGATCTCAGGTTTGTTTTGGGTAATGCAGAGACATTTTCGTTGATCGATATCGATCCAGATCGTCGTTCGATATTCCAAGAGGACATGAAAGAAACGGCAGTACAGTTCTGTGTCCCAAATCCCATTCATCCGTACCATGCGTTTTTCCGTGCCGATAATGATTCGGCAGGAACGTGCTGGATCGGCGCTATCCCGTTTGACAATTCCCCCGCCGACTCGCCAAGAAAGTGGTTGTCGCCAGATGAAAATTTCATGACCTTGGATCAAGGGTTATCGTTGGAAAACCCCAAAGGTGCGCCAGTTGCAGGTTGCTGGAGTCTGGACGGTCTACGGCTATATGTCTTGGATAAGTCTTATCAAATCCACAAATTCCAACTCGATGCAAAGACTGGAACGCTCTCAAAGACCTTTGGGCCTGGATCTCCAGATCTTCTAAAGCCGGATAGTCAGGTATCGTTGATCCTCAGTCAGATAGCCAAGCAGCCCGAAAAGATCACCATGGGGATGGTCCGTTCCTCATCAAGTCCTGAGGCTTGGTCAGATACACTGTACTTTGACTCTGTCGATCTACCAGAGATAGGTCAAGTTGCCCATGCTACATTTTCCAGTGCCGCCAAAGCTCAATGGAGCATGGAACCAAAAATCTCAGAACAACAAAACGCATTCAGAAGCAATGTTTCAAAGCTTATGAATTTAACCAAGACAAACTTAATCCCTTCGAATCAAAAAATCAAAACGGAAGATCGACACCAACCGCTGCACACAACGGCTGATGCTTCTGGAAAATTGTTGCTGATGCACTATCCATCGGCCGTACTCTTTCTTTCGCTCGATGACCCCAAAGAAGCACGCTGGCACCGACTAGATATTGAATTGGGTGATGTAGAGTCTTTTGACCTCTCTCCCGATAAATCAACTTTAGCCATCGTTAATGCCGATGGCCTTCGACTCCTTAGCGTTGTTCCAAACGATAGCCTTACAGCCTATAGCCTAGTGCCTATCGAATCAGGACTACCCAACCCAGGTTCCGTCGTCCATTTTAAGTGGGACAAAGAAACAGCTTTCGTTGAGCCCAAAGGTAAATGGTCGTTTGCTTATATTCTCAAGGACTCAACGGTTGGGCACTTTAATTCGGGTGTAGATCGTGTCTTGGGCAATTTATCGGAAATCCAACCCAGCAAGGTCGAGACGGATGTCAAAGCCACTCATGAGCTCAAGGTTTCTGAAATCACGGATCTTTGGTTCTTCAAAGAGGTGTTGGTTGACGAAACCGACCCCAACAAGGCCAGCAAGACGCTGCGTTACTTAGCACTCCCTTATGTCGAGGATTCCAACAAGGATGAAGTCAAAAAGGTTCGATTCATCAAGTTGGATAGTCTACCACCGGACGAACCCACACAATACGTCGATCTGGACATCGGACGTAATTACACTCAGGTCATACCAAACGAACAAGGTGGAGTTGTAGTTACCGGAGACAACCAAGGTAACGTCGCGGTCTACCTTGTTTCGCCTTTTTGGGGAATCGCAAACCAAGTTTTCGATGCGACAAGTGAAGCAGACTCGCCCATCGAATGCCTTTCCTTCATCGACGAAAGCAATGCCCCAGACAAAATGCTGATAATCTCCAATGGCAACAACCACATCTTCGGTCTCAAGACGGGTACCCCAAAGCAGACATCCAACTAGGTAGATTGGTTTCTTTTCTGTTGCCAGAAGAATTGGGCCAACAACGCGACGGCGAGTCCTATGCAGGCAAACTGGTAGGCCGTTAAGTTGGCGTAAAGAACCGGTTCGGGACGAATGGTCTCGGTCAGGAATCGAAAGACCAAATAGCCCAGTAGATAGAGCTTGAGCCTCTGGCCGGTAAACCGGTTTTGTCGTTCGATAAGCCAAAGGAAAACCAGTCCCAGTAAGTGAAAGAGCGATTCGTAAATCTGGACTGGATGCCGCATCAACTGCCCGCCGTCTGGTGCAGTCGGGAACGCCACCCCCCAAGGCAACTGCGTTGGTAACCCGTAGCAGCAGCCTCCGAAGAAGCATCCGATACGACCGATGCTCAATCCAGCAGCGATCGGCAAAGCGAACGCATCTCCAGTCCCTTGACGAACCCCTAGCCATGCCTTGGTCAACTCGACGGAAATATATCCTCCGAAGATTCCACCAAGTACGGTTTTTCCATCGCTGAGCCAATGGACCCAAGGGCTCAGACCGCTCCAATCGCGTTCAAGTAAAAACGGCAGTTTGGCTCCGATAAATGCACCCAGCAGTGCGGCCAAAGACAGAAATTGCTTGCGGTCATCGCTTAGGCTTAGTTTATTGCGACCGCGTTTGTAAAGCCAGTAACTTGCAATGACTGCAGCGAGCATCATCAGTGTGTGCAACAATCGACCGGTCGTCGGACTTATCATGCTTCGGATGTCTCATGCTTGAGACTGGGCAAAGGGACATGTCCGTTGCGATACAGGACGTTGTATGCGCAAAAAGGAATGATATGACCACTGGGGAGCACATGGTGCGTGCAGCACTTCATCACTCTCCGGACGTCGAAATTATATGCATCCAAAAAGGAGGTGATTGTTATGCGCAGCAACTGCTTGCTCCCAAGTTGTTTTTCGATCGCTTTGGCAAAGAAGTCCTCGGCGAGCTTTGTGGGCGATCCAAGCGAAACGATCGGAGGATGCTCCGAACTTGATTCCTCCTGCTCAAAACATCCACCAGGACCACAACAAGCGTTTCGAGCCAAATACAACTGAGCCAGTCGCTTACCTTCGTCACGTGTGAAGC
>Ga0208222_1000372_pt1 | contig 12888 bp, 16 predicted proteins | sample LakMenEpi13Sep09_FD_150694 | JGI IMG/M metagenome (GOLD analysis project Ga0208222, IMG submission 150694) | Freshwater microbial communities from Lake Mendota, WI - 13SEP2009 deep hole epilimnion (SPAdes) | ecosystem: Environmental > Aquatic > Freshwater > Lentic | place: Lake Mendota, Madison...
GCACACCACGTGCGATCTGGCTCTCCATAAACAGTGCCCAGCAGCGGCGATGGGCCTCGAGCGCCTCGCGTGCTTCCGGCGCAAAGGGATGGCTCACCGAGGGACCCTGCGCATGGCCGACCCGGGCGTGGATGTGATCCACCCGATCGGCCATGGCGCTGATCAGCTCCAGCTCTGGAGTCATCAGCCGTTCGCTCACGGCACACCAATGACTCAGATCCACAGTGAGCCGCAAGCGCGGGTGCCGTGCCAGGCGATCGGTGATCGTCCAGGGGTTGAACAGGCTGCGGCTGCGGTGGGTCTCAAGGCTCACGGGGACGGTGCAGGCCTCCACCAGATCCAGCACCACCTCTAAAAAGTGGTCTTGCAGTGCTTCGCTCCAGCTGTCGCTACCGGTGATCAGGGTGATGCGTTCGGGCTGGAGGCGGTCTGCCCTCGACAATTGCTCTGACAGCTCGGCCAGGTGCTGCTCTGGGGTGACGGAGAGATCGGGCACGTAATCGCCACCCGTGATCAATTCCACGATCAACCCCAGTTGGCTGACCTGCAGTGCTTGGATCACCCGCAATGGCTCGGAACCACCAAGCGAGGGATGCTGGAGGTTGACTTCCAGTCCGTCAAACCCAGAGGCCTTGGCGCGGGCGATGGCTTCATGCCAATCGCCGCTGAACCCCCACAAACTGTGGAAGATCTTCAGCCCAGGGGGAGTCGCCTCAACCATGGCGGCTGTGCCAAGAATCAGACCGTTTCATCGATCACGGATCCGGTGAAGGCATCTGGCTGGATCCCCAGGTAGACGGCCTCTTTGAAGAGAGCTGCCTTGGCTTCCGCGTCGTTGTCGGCCACAGCCTTGGCGAAACGCACGCGCAGCGATTCAATCAGAGTTTGGCGCTGACGGTCGGTACCAGTCATCCGATCTGTAAGCACAAACCTCACTTTAGGCGTGCCTTCAGAGAAGGACGGCACTGCTCGACTCGGTGATCCATCGCTGGCTCAGGCCTCCCCTCACGAGTAGCTGACAGGTCGGGCCACTCCACTGCTGTTGGGGCACCAGTGGCCGCATTGGGGGAAGCCCTTTAGCGTTAGCTCACAAGCGCAACGGTCACCATGGCTGAGATCGCGTTCCTGTTCGGTTTCTGGGTTGCGGTTCTCGTTACGGCGGATTTAACGATCCGCTTGGCTCTCGGTCTTGCGGGAGGCGTTGTTGGAGCGATTGGCAAGTTGTTCCGCCGCCCTGGGCGTGTGGCCGTCGCCTGAGAACGCAGCCGGAACGGCTGATCGATCGCATCGACCCGGGGCACGGTGATGTCTTCCATGCGTCCGGGGCCGATGACGCACGTACAGGGCGATCAGCGCGCCGTCGCCCCAAGGGCTCCAGCCATTCGTTGAGGATCTGCCGGTACCGCAGGACGCGGCCTGGGATCCTGCAGTCCAGATTGACCTCTCCCGACTGCACCAGTCGCCCGCACGGAGGGGTCGTTGCTCCGCTGGCCGGCAGGAGGCTCTCAGAAACGTCACGATCCTTCACGACAATCGCCAGACTTCCTCGGTTGCCACGAGGCCATGGACCTTCCTCTGCCGCTTGAGCTGGTTGCCGCGATCACCGCTGCCTGCCTTGTCTTGGGGTTATTGGGCGGTGGTAACCAGTCCCCAGCTGCGATCAGCCGCCGCATTCCGCCAAGCAACAGCGCAATCCCGCGTTCACTGCGGCGATGGCTACGCAGCTACTTGCTGAGCCCAAACTGGCCCCAGAGCCTTGGGCTTTTACTTCTTCGCGTAGCCGTTGGCGTGATGATGATTCATCACGGCCAAGACAAACTGGCCGACCCCCAGAGCTTCGCGACCAACTATGTGGCGGCGCTGCATCTGCCATTTCCTCTCTTCATGGCCTATGCAGCGGGATATGCGGAAATCCTTGGTTCCTGGCTGTTGATTTTTGGGCTGTTCACGCCACTGGGCGCTCTGGCCCTGAGCGGCACGATGGCTGTCGCTGCCTATCACCACATCTTGACCAGTGGCTTCAACATCTATGTGTTGGAACTGGTTGTTCTGTACCTGGGCGGCAGTGTCAGCCTACTTCTGCTCGGCCCTGGTCGGATCTCCTTCGATGCTGGTCTGGCGCGTGAGCTCCTGGACGAGTCGTCTGATGCGGGTGATCCAACGGTCCAGGACAACCCGTCCGAGATGCGGTTGAACCCCATTCCAGTTCAAGTCTCTTCGAATTGATCGAAAGGCGGAACAGCTACAGCTGTCTTGGGTTCCATCACAATCGCTGATTCGGATCCCTAAAGGTCTTGTTGCTATGAGCGAGCAGTGATCCCATTCCTGTTGAGCTCTCCGTGATCACGCAACAACGAACACCTGCACCGGTCATTCGAGACGACCCTTAATTCGATGTTCCGTAAATCGCCTGCCGGCGCAGCTGGCTCACCACTCCATCGCGCTTGAGACGGCCCAGGGCCATATCGATCTTGTTGGCGGTGACCTCGTTGAGGGCTGGCGAGAAGGCAAAGGCCTGCGACTGGGGGTGCAGATTGCGCAGGGCCAGGCCATAGCGCGGATCGGCCAGCTGATGCATCAGAAAGTCGATCTGGATCTCATCCGCCATCACCGCATCCACGGCGCCGGCGCTGAGCAATTCATCGGCATCAAGCACCTGCTTCAGTTCCCGCAGCTGAATCGTGGGCTGCACACCGCTTCGGTTCAACCGTTGCAGCAGCTGTTCGCTCACGCTGCCCTCGCGCACCCCCACACGCTGTCCCGCCAGATCGCGCACGCTGCGTAGGGCGTTGCTAGAAGCGTCGTCACTGCCACGCACCACGTTGATCGTCACGTAGCTCACCAGCAGCGACGCGCTCACGATGCGCACCAAGTAAGACAGAAACACCAGGGAATGGCCCCGCGAAGTGACCACCACCGTGTTGGTGCCGGGCCCTGTAGCGAGCACCTGAAAGATCAGGGCGAAGCCGCGACGGCGGCCCACCGGCCAGTCCGCCGGTTTGCTGCCGGCCCGCTCCACACGCCACACCGCCACGCTCAACAGACCGATCAAGCCCACGTAAGCCAGCAGCAGGCGGATCAGATCAGGCGACAACAGCGACTGCAACAGCGACACCCCCAGATCCAAGCGGGTGCGCCGGGTCATCACGCCGAGGCCTGTTTCCTGGAAGGGCAGCGAGAAGCGATTGCCGCGAAGCCGCTCCGGCGACACCGTGAGGCAACCGATCGCCACATCCAGCTCACCACGCTGGGCGGCAGCCAGCAATGTTGCGGCGCTCTGGCCGGGCACCAATACATAGGGGAGCTTCTCCTCATCGGCGATGCGCTGCCAGAGCTCAACCGCCATGCCGTTCCAGCTGCCCTGTTGCCGGTAGCTGCAGGGCTGGGCGCCATCGGCGACCCCCACCCGCAACACCGGTGCAGCCTGAGCGGGCACTGCCGCCAGGATCAAGCCGATCACCGCCGCCCGTAGCTTCGCGATCGACAACGGACCAATAGCAATGAATGGCTCGATCCTTGCAGAACTGGAGCATTCGGCCATCTCTGATGATGCTCCCCTGATTTCACTCCGTTCCAGCGGTGCTCCGTCGTCTCCACCCGCTTCTGCTGCTGGCTGCGCTGACAGGCAGCGCCCAGGCCGCTCCGTTCAGCTATGACCCGATGTCGTTTGCGGGCTACGCCAATCAGATCTTTAAGAACAAGGGTGAAGGGATCTTCGTGCGTAACCTCGGCACCTGCCTACGCGAAGGCAGAGATCGCACCGGTTACCGCTGCCTCAGCGGCGAACTGCTCCAGGATCAGCCCGCCAAGAAGGGCCGCAACTTCTGCAAGCTCGATGCGCTCTGGTACGTGCCCATGAGCAAAACCGTGCAGGTCCGCACGGCCAGCTGCCAGTTCAAGACGGATCAGCAACGGATGCTCGAGGGGGGCCAGAAGTTGCTGCGCAAGGGCCTGGAACAACTGGAGAACAGCACGAAGTAGGAATCTGTCCTGCACAGCAACGCTGCCATGCATAGGCTGCGCCCAGTTGTGGCATCGCCATGAAGCGCCTGTTCCTGTTTGTTCTGGCCTCAGCGGCACTGCTGAGTGGTCTCAACGCATCCGCCTGCGAGAAGCACCTCAACGGTCACCAAAACGGCTCAGACACCAACGCAGAAGGCAGTCAGCGTTAGGTTTGACCAGGTCAGGCCCAGTGCTGTGACACACGTCCAGGGAATGCGAAAGGATGATGTTCATCAAGGTCCACGTGACCCCAGCATTCCCTGACCACCAGAGGAACGTTTTCGATGACGTCGTCGCAGCAAGGCATGAATGAGGAGCGCAGTCGTCTGGTGGCATTGACAGGTGCAGTGCATCAGAATCTGAAATCTTGGCGACTATTGATTGCCACATCCCATCGGCCCTATGCCAATTTGTTATGCCTTGAGCTTGGCAATCGCAATCCGCAACCGCCGCGTCTCCCTCAGCGGTTGCTTGCCATCTGTGACAGCGCCTCTGCAGTCCATGAAGCGCTACCCAGCGATTCTTCTGATGTCCTGATTCTTCTCGACGAGATCTTGCGTGACGGACCTGTGCTGCCCCTGATCGAGGAGCTTCAACAGCGGAGCACACCACCCAAAATCATGCTGTCGATGGCAGCACCACTTCAGCCGGCTCTAGTCAGGGCCGCCTGGCGCACCAAGGTGAATGCTCTGGTCTGCAGCGACGACTACGGCAACGGTGAGCTCACGCGCGCCTTGATCGCCCTCGGCCAAGGGGAGCGCTATTGCGGCCCCACGTTGGCTGGGTTACTTCAAAGCGATGGGGCTGCACCCGATGCGTTGAGCAGGCGAGAGCTTGAGGTGCTGCCCCTCTTGGCTGATGGCCTGACCAATCGCCAGATCGCAGCAAGGCTGCAGATCGCTGAGGTCACAGCAAGGGACCATGTGCAGCGCATCCTTCAGAAGCTCCAGGTGAGCGATCGGGCTGCAGCGGCTGCGTTGGCGGTGAAGCTTGGGCTAGTGCGCTGAGAATCCTTCATTTGCAGGATGTGCTCCTGCAGGGGTTCCCGCGAGGGTGTCTTCAGACCTGAGAGCACCTCTCTATGGAGTCAGCCTTGATCGCAACGGCCACGCCAATCGTGGCGGCTTACTTCCCCGAATGGGGCATCTATGGACGGGATGTGCAGATCGCTGATGTACCGGCCGATCAGCTGACCCATCTGATCTATGCCTTCGCCCGTATCGGCCCTGATGGACGCATGCAGCTGTTTGACAGCTATGCAGCGACTGAAAAGCGGTTTACAGACTCCGGCGACGCTGTCGGTGGCAATGCCGACAGCTGGTACTACCCACCGGAGGATGCTCGTGCAAACCAGAGCGTCTGGGGCAATTTCAACCAGATCGCAGAACTCAAGCAGTTGCATCCCCATCTGCGCACCAGTATTGCCATTGGCGGGTGGACTCTGTCGGGAAATTTCTCCACAACACTGGACTCGGCAGCAGAGCGCGAGGTGTTCACCGATTCAGTGGTGGATTTCCTGACCACTTACACGATGTTTGATGGGGTCGACTTTGACTGGGAGTATCCAGGCGGAGGCGGCTTAGACAGTAATTCTGTTTCCAACACGGATGGCGCCAACTACGTTGCGACCTTGCAACTCCTGAGGAGCAAGCTCGATGTGCTCGGTGAAGATCTGGGTCGCCGCTATGAAATTTCAGTAGCCTCAGCGGCAGGTGTCGACAAAATCCCCAATTTTCACCTGAGTGAAATGAAGGATACTGTCGACTTCTTCAATCTCATGGCCTACGACTTCCATGGGACTTGGGAGGCATCGACGGGCCACCAGGCACCTCTCGTAGGTGATGCAATTGGCTACGACATCGCCACAGCGGTTGATCGTTATCTCCAGGCAGGCGTTGATCCATCCCAGATCGTCTTGGGTGCCCCGGCTTACACACGCGCGTGGAGTGGGGTTCAGTCCAGCCCCGATGACTATGGAATCGAGGATTTTGGCTACGGAGACAGTGCAGGAGGGGCGGCAGCGGGCACGTTTGAGGCCGGCGTTTATGACTACAAAGATGTGCTGGCACAATTTCGTGCTGGCGGCTGGAAGCTGATCTGGGATGACAATGCCCAGGCTGCTTATCTCTGGAATCCAGCTGAGCAAATCTTCAGTTCTTTCGAAACTCCAGCCACTATTGCTCTGAAAAGTGCATGGGCCCACGAGAAAGGGCTAGGCGGCATGATGTTCTGGGATCTGTCCAATGATGCCACTGGTGATGGTGAGAGCCTGATCAAGGCTGCCTCTGATTTCTGGCTCAATGGACATAGTTTCGCCGAAATCTCGGCAGCTTCCGGCTTGTCCTTTGACGCTGTTGTTGGTGGGAATGGCCAGTTTGACCTAGCCGACATTCTGCTGAATCCTGCCAATGCCGGTGCCCCGGTGGTTGCTCCACTCCGGCCAGCTCCGGCGCCGATTCCGGCACCTTCACCAAGCACCGATCCAGAGGCAACTCCAGCCTCAGGATCACCGCCATCGCCAGCCACAACGGGGAGCGGCGTCACAGTGCAGATGCAGCTCAGCAGCCAATGGAATGGCGCCTTTGAGGGGCAACTGGTGCTGACGAATCAGACCAATCAACCGCTCGCAACATGGAGTGCCAGCTTCACCAGTCGTTATGAGCTTCGTGGCGTCTCTGATTTCAGCCTCCAGCAACAACGCCAGGCCGATGGCACCTGGTTAGTCACGATCAGCCCACCAAGCTGGGGAGGTCAGCTTCAGGTTGGCACGCCAGTTCGTTCCTATGTTCAAGGAATCATCCCCAATGGCGCCCAACTCTCCAGCCTGGATTCAGCTCTAGTTCTGGTCACAGCCGGAACGAGTGCGAGTGCGAGTTCAACCCCACAGCCCAGCGCGCCAGTACCTGCACCCGAGCCAGTCGATCCACTGATTGGGGGTCAGACGTCTGTCGCTCCTTCCACATCCAGAGACATCCTGGTGGCCGCTGGTGACACCCGCTTGCTGGCTCGCGCTGACCAAGCAGAACAATTCCGGCTGGGGTATGCCTGGGGGCGCCAGCTCAGGATCGATGGCTTCGATCCCATCCATGATCGTTTGGATCTTCGCGGCTTTTGGGCCGAGGGCCAGCAGGCTCAAGTGGTTGGTACAGCTGATGGCATCCGCATTGAACTCCCGTTCAATCAGCAAGCTGTTCTGCTCTCAGGCTTGAGACTGCAGCAGTGGAACTCCCAGTCCCTCGCGGTTTGGGCAGGCTGATCACTCTGTTGGACGCGGGTCCTGATCTCAGATCAGCAGCGCAGCTGCAGGAACGGATCAAGCCTTAGCCCCTACTGGCCTCAAGGCTTTGCTCAGGGGCTTCTGCTTGACCTCCCAGACACCCGAGGCCGTGCTCTCACTCTCGGGATGGATCGGCTTCTCGCACCACAGCCCCCCTGCCAGGAGTTGCAACTTGTTACACTGGTCTTGACGTAAGGCCGTCCAGTATCGATCAGTCACATCTTCTGAGCTGGATGGGGTGCTCGGTGGTCGAGTGCGACCCCCACCGTGTGAGTGGTTCCTGGCTCTTTCGTGGTACTCGCATCCCGGTAGCAGCGCTCTTTGAGAACCTCGCAGACGGTGTCTCAACAACGGAATTTGTGGATCTGTTCCCTGGTGTCACGGCCGAACAGATCCGCGATGTTCTCGGGCATGCGGCAAGAAGTACGTGCGTTTCGTTGGCTGAATGAACATCCTCCTCGACCAAGGAACGCCTGTCCATCTACGCCATTGGCTGACCGCCCACTGGGTGAGCACGACCTATGAGCAGGGCTGGTCGAGTGCGACAAACCAGGATCTCTTCCTTTGGGCCGGTCAGCTGGGTTATCGCCTGGTCGTCAGCACCGACATCAACCTTCGCTATCAGCAAAACCTCCAACCCCATACGCTTGCCATCCTGGTGCTCTCCACCAGCAGCTGGCCCCGCATCAGAACCGCCGTAGAGCAGATGGCCGCCGTGGTCGCAGGCATCAGGCCGGGTGAATACTGCGAGCTCCGAATCCCCTGACCCACCGAGCGGCACAGCCACCTGTTTGGAGCGATCCTGAAGGGACACCGCGTGGCGCCTCTTGCTATCGACCGAAGGCCGGTGGACTGCATTGTCCAGACAGCTCGTCACTGGTGATCTGATCACAACCTCCACAACAGCGCCGATCGGCCCATGAGCGTTAAACCGACCAGCGCCATGGCGGTTCCATTCCTTGGTGTTCTAGCCAGCCTGCAATTAATCGATCCCACCGTGGCCAACACAGCCCTGGTGAAGGCCGGTCAGACCCTGGAGATGCATGGCGCCACCTTGGCCCTGGCCGCAAGCATCTCCACCCTGGCCCAAGCGGCCACCGTGCTGCTGATGGGTTTTCTTGGGGATCACCTGAGGCGCCGGCGAGTGTTGGTCGCTGCCTTGCTGGTGTCGATCGCTGGTGACGGGATCGCCATGGCGGCACCGAATGCAGGCCTGTTTCTCTTGGGTCGCGCTCTGGCAGGCATTGCCGTTGGTGGCGTACTCGTTCTGTCGTTTGCGGCTGTGCGCTCCGTCAGCAACACCAACCAACTGGGAAAGGCACTGGGTTTATGGAACCTCGTGATTCTCGCTGCCTTCATGGTCGGTTCACTCTTGGGTGGCGAGTTGGCCAACAGCAGCTGGCGCCTGGCCCTGGGCCTTGTGCCACTCCTGGCACTCATCTGTCTGCCGTTGCTGCCATCGCTGTTGCCGGAAATGCCCGCCAACCCCGAGCTCAGAGCTGATTGGCGAGGGCTAATCAGCATCGCTGGGGCGATGGTGCTCTTCCTCAGCGGTGTCAGTCATGCCGTGAACGGGTTGACCTCACCGCAGTTCCTGGTACCCACCGTGTCAGGACTGGTCCTGTTCGGCGTGCATCTGCTGATTGAGCGCAACCAGCAGGTGCCGATCTTTCCGATCACGCTGTACGGGCGTGGTTGCTTCGCTGCGGCGATCGTCAGTGGCATCACCTTCAACTTTGCGTGGGCTGTGGTGCAGCTGCAGACGAGCAATTTCTGGCAGCTGGTGCAGCGCTACAGCACCAGTGAGGTCGCCCTGGCTCAGCTGCCGCTGCTCGTGGCTGCGGCGGTTGGTGCGGTGTTAGCGGGCCGACTGATGAAGCCGGGTCGCCGCACCACCCAGCTGATCGCCAGTGGCATGGTCCTGCTGGTGTTCGGGCTCCTGTTACTGGCCCTGGTGCTACTGGAGAATTCCTACAGCTCGCTTGTGGGCGCAATGGTCCTGGTGGGTAGTGGCTTGGGCTTGATCTCCGTGCCCCAGGCGGCGTTATTTGTCCAGGAAGCTCCGGCTCGTTCACTCGGCTCGGTGACAGCCTTTCGCACCACCACTGGGCAACTGGGATTTGCACTGGGCTTTGGCTCCAGCGGTGCCATGGTGAATGGATTTGGTTTCGCCAGCCTGCGCGATCGATTGGTGACGCTGGACACCAGCCCCAGCGCAACCCACGGCCTTGAGAGCCAGTTGCGGGAGGCTCTCAGTGGAGCCGGGCTCAGCCATAACGCAGAAGCGCCGTCCAAGGCCATCCAGCTCATGACTGAGTCATACGCCAGTGGCGTCGCAGACACCATGATTGCTGCAGCTCTGCTGGTGGGATTACTCGGCGCGATCAGCCTGTTGTTCCTGGTGATCGGCCACCAGCAACAACGCACGGAAGACAGGTCTCAAACCTAAAGCGCGCTGGCACACAGTAACGATCACTCAAAGCTCACGTTGGCAGCACCAAAGCTTCAGGATCTGGATGATGCTTCCGGAAGAGACGATCGTCGGTCTCGCGAAGACATGTCAGCATAAAAAAGGGCATTTCAATGCCAAAAGCCTGCTCAAAGAGCGCCACAACGCCTTTGGTTCTGCTTAAGCCGCATGCCTCAATGGCATGCCCTAAACCCTGGCGGGGGTGATCAGTCAGCGAGGCCAACAACCTGTTGAGGCGGTGTTCCCGCAAGGCTTGCGCGAGACTCACGCCACGCACTTGCTTAATGCCACTCTCGAGACGACAGTGCTTGCTGATACCAAGAAGTGCATGCAAATTACTGATATCGATGAATTCTTGCGAGTGGAAAATAAAATACTGTCGGACCATCACCACAACCTACATAAGGCTCTGGCAAACAACGGGAGGCAAAGAAAGTCCTCGTCTCAGGCATGGCTCGTTCGTCATGCTTATCTCCTCAACCGCCGAGGCGACGTTTCTTGGTCTCATGCTGGCAAGCGGCAGCTAGGGGTGTCAACCGGGCCGAAAAAAGCAGCGCGCCTAAAGGCATCTTGGCTTCACGCCTTCATCCGTGATCAATCAACATGACTGGCATCAATCTGCGTTAATTCAGTGATTTGCGACTGACCTGCCCCATCAAGGTCATCATGCGCTTGGTCGCCTGCAGCTTCTGTCAGGCGTACCTAGGGGAAAGAAGCGTCGCCAAGGCGGCGCTTTTTACTGAGGGTGTTCCAGTGCAGCCAGCCCCGCCTGCACTACCTCGGGGACGATCTGGCAAGCGTCCACCAAGAGGGTGTACAGTGAAGTCGATTCAACGACCGCTCTCAGGCGAGTTTCTCACTCAAGCGGCGAGTTTCACAAGCCTCTGGCTTCGGCATTTCTCCACTCGACCAGTCACTTTCTTCAGGGCTTTCAGCGAATCGGGTTCATAATTCCGCGTATTGAATGACCATTGATGTTGGCAACCTCTCCTTCGATGCCGAAGTGGAGGACCTTCAGCACCTCTTTGCCGAGTACGGCTCAGTGAGCAAATGCTGTTTGCCGCTTGATCGGGAAACAGGCCACAAGTGGGGTTTCGCCTTCGTTGACATGGCAGATGTCGGTGCTGAATCCAAGGCCATCACCGATCTTCAGGACGTGGAATGGATGGGTCGGCTGATCCGTGTCAACAAAGCCGAGCCCCGTCCAGCACCAGCGTTCGGCAACAGCCGCTGGTGACCTGATTTCAGGCAGCTATGGCGCCGCCGACTTTCACGGGCGATTCCCGTGGTGCGGCTGTTTTGAGCAAAGCCAGGGATGCCGTTGGCGACCATGTTCAGCCTCAGAACAGCACAACATTTGAGGAGAAATCGCCATCGGCACTCTCAGCTCATGACACTCAATTGGCTCACACACTCTGAAAGACACATGACACAATCCTCACCACGCTTCGGTTTTGTCGAATTTGCTGAGACCTGGAACGGGCGTTTGGCCATGCTGGGCTTCGTGATCGGCCTCGGCACTGAGCTGCTGACCGGCCAGAGCATCCTGTCCCAGATTGGTCTGGGCTGAAGCCGTGAGAAAGACGCCCGCCAACAAACATCAGATCGGCGTCGGTCCTCTGATGGATGGCACCAACACCTGCCATCCACCATTTGCTCACTTCTGCTGCTAAGTCGTAGCAGCTTCGGCTCACCTCTTGCACCTTGAGACCCCTGGGCACTGCTCAGGGGTTTTGTTTTGGCCAGTGATTGGGTCCTTGATCCTGCCAGCACGGTGCGGCGCAGACCAAACAGTCCAATCTGGTCCTGTGACGCTGCCAGGGCAATGCGTGTAAAAACGGATTGCCTTGACCCTGGTGGTGTGGCGATGCTGGATCCATCAACCAAGGAGGCGCCCGAATGGACGACACGCCACCGCGCTACCTGCCTGAAGCACGCTGACTGCAGGCCCCTGCTCCAACAGTCTTCACCCAACCGTGGGCGCATCGTTCAGTCGGGCAAGAGAGCAGCCTTAGGCCTGGCTCTCACCTCGTGCGCCTGACTGATCGACACTCCGTTTGCACCGCTGCAGGTGCCCAAGAAGAACCAACAGCCCACACCTGGAATGTTCGGCCCCAGGCGCCAACGCCAGTAACTTCGAGCAACACAAGCCATAGGAATGTCGATTGATTCATGACCCTCGAGCGTTGTTCGAGGGTTTTTGTTTGCTGAAAGTCGCCATGAGATCACACGGATGGATTCAGACGAGCTCACACTCCGATAGCAGCGGCTACAAGCAGTAGCGGAGCTACACACGGACCTGGGCTTGACTGCAGTGCATCTTGGGTCGATCTGCATCTCGATGTGGGTGATCACAGTCAAACCCATCAGAGTCATAGGTATGCACTCTGATCGTCGCCAGCGGATCGGGGACCTAAATCTGCGGGATTTTTGCCTCTATCGCGCCATCTGCCTTGAGCTCGAGGCCTTGGATGAAACCATTCAGCTGCAAGGACTTCTAGGCAACGATTTCCTGGAACTCTCCACGGCCATGCGAGATCGACGCCTGCTTGTGGAGTGGCTGCTGGACCTACACCTGCCACCCTCCTCTGACTACAGCGACAGCGGCCTCACCCCTGAAATGGAGCAACAACTGTTGATACATGCCCTTGATTAAGTATTTCTCATGCACAGATGCAATCGCCAACGCCTGCGCAGAGCTGAAGGCCCATCGACTTCGGTCATCCTGCTTGCCGATCAAGCCTCGACGGTGGAACAGAGGTGATCAGTGAACAATCAAGAATACTGATATAAAGGCGCCGCGCCTACTGCGAAGAGTGGCTCAATCAAGCATGTCCAATCTGTCTTCAATGCGCTGCAGTCGACTTAGCACCTCATCCAACAGGTCAACCCATTCGCCAAGCCTTGTCAGACGCTTGTTAATACTGCTCCAGTCAGTACGATCTTCAAGATAGAATCGCACAGCATTCTCCACCCACTGATTCAAGCTCAGTCCATCAGACTGCGCTGACGACTCGACCCGCTGAAAAATATCTCGCCGCAGTGTGATCTCAAGACTCACTCTCTGCTTCGGAGGGTCAACTACTGCTCAGCCTCGCCAAGTGGGCTGTCCGCTCTTTGCCCAAGTGCCACGGTGCCT
>Ga0208222_1000373_pt1 | contig 12879 bp, 12 predicted proteins | sample LakMenEpi13Sep09_FD_150694 | JGI IMG/M metagenome (GOLD analysis project Ga0208222, IMG submission 150694) | Freshwater microbial communities from Lake Mendota, WI - 13SEP2009 deep hole epilimnion (SPAdes) | ecosystem: Environmental > Aquatic > Freshwater > Lentic | place: Lake Mendota, Madison...
TTCATGTAATCCATAACATCGACAGAGTTGAAAATTTGCTTTAGTCGCTCTTCAGTGATGCCTTGTGCGGAAGATGTCAACTGGAACGTCCAGGTTTTGATGTAGCCGCGCAGGATGTTGAAGAGCACTCCGATTTCATTGGGGTAGTTGATGATGGGCGTGCCAGTGAGAAGCACTACCTTGACATTGACTGCATCGAGGAGAAATCGATAGAGGTTGAGTGCAATGGGTGCATCTTCCGGTTTCATCAATGCAGTTTGTTGTGCCTTTTTGGCAGCGGCCCCCTTTTTGGCGGTGTCGTCTGGCGACTTTTTGATGTGATTCACAATGCGGCTTACAAAATTGTGCGCTTCATCGATGACAACCACGGAATTATCAAAAGGATTAATAGTGTAGCCGAGAGATAATTCATTCAGTCGGGATTCGCGAATTCCATTGTAGCTAATAAATGTGTATTTTTGTTGAATCATTTCATTGAGTTGTGCATCAACTTCGGCTTGGTCTTTTGGACTGAGGTCGCCATAGTTGCTGGGTTTTTCTGGGTCCACTAACCATGCACCGCCGTGTTTCTTAATGTAGTCGGCAGAAATCGAAAGCTTTTCGGCAAGGGATGGAATGAGGGCCGGTTTTTCAACGGCATCTACGAACTTCCAGTGTCGTGGTCGTTTGTAAATGTCGTCGCCGCATTTTTTCAGCTCTTTCAGGTAGTTTGTGCGCAAGAATGCAGGTGTCATGACAAACACACGCTTGTCGGATTTGAGACCTTCTGCAATTGCAATGGAAGAGCACGTTTTTCCGCTGCCGAGACCGTGGAACAGGAGCAACCCGCGATAGGGGGAATACAGGTTCAGGTAATCTTTCACGATTTTTTGGTGAGTTAGAAGGCCGAATTGTTCCGCATTGCGACGGTCTTCGCAACTCACCGCAGCTGATTCATCCACAATTTCGGCACGATATTTCTTTTGGAACAATTTGTTAATAAATTCCACGAATTTCTCTCGGTTGTTCAAGTAATATTCTGATGCAACAACCGGTTCAATTGGTTTTGCAGGTGGTTTTGCGACCGCTGCAAGTGGTTCCTTTGCCACAGGTTCTGCTTCTTTTGCCTTTGTTGCATCAGTTCGCTTTCGGGTGCCGCGTTTTTTCTTGAGTGGTTCCAATTCCATTTCCTCCACTTGTTCCACTTGTTCCACTTCTTTTGGTTCTGGTAAAACCACTTTTTCCACAGCTTGCGTTGTAGAAACCGGAATCAGCTTTATTTTTTGAAGCTTTTTCCCTTTAAGCCGAGGAATGGGAGCTTCTTCGACAATGCTTACAACCTTTGCTGCAGTGATGGTTAAAGGATTTGGCGCTGCTTCAGTGATGATGCCTTTTGCAGCTTTTATTCTGGCTAAAATTTCATCACGTTTCACAAGATTCAAACTGGTTTTATCGGTGATTTGAATCATTGGTTTTTTAGATGGCGTCTCTTTATCAATGCGTTCATCTAGTCGTTCATCCATCACATCATCACTTGCATGTTCTTTTTGCTTTTTTTCAGCATGTTCCTTTCCTTGTTGTTTTTGTGGTTTGTCAGCATTTGCAACAAAAAAAGCAACCGAGAATTGTTTCTTCTTTTCAGCCACCGGTTTTTTTCGCAGCGTGTCTAAAATAGCAACTGCTGCCGCCATCGTTTATTGTTGCTTATTTTGTGTTATTATCTCTAATATATAATAGATAATAGTAATTTAATAATGACATAACATGTTGTGCCATCATTAAAACCAATTATTTTGCATTCATGGCAGCTTGTGCCACGAAAACTTCAAGAGCTCTGCCAGTGAGACCCTGAGCAGTGCCGCTGCTTCTTGCAGCAGTTGCAGCTGCAAACTGGGCACTATTCAAGGCTCTGTCTGGTCTTTGACCTGGAACCAGAGCGCCAGGTGGGAAGTTGGGTTTTGAAGGAGAAGCTGAAGGAGGTGGCCTAAAAGACAAATTGGGGCGAGACATTTGAGAGATATTGGGATTATAAATGATAATGCGATTTTTTTGCTAAATTGTCTGATTTTTGTTTTATTTGGTCAAATAATGGTATGAGATGTGATTGTTTTTGTTTCACCATAATAAAAAACCCACGTCGAATAAGTATTGCACAAATTGTAAGCAACGTTGTATTCATTTGATAGACCATTTTTGTGCATATATTTTGATATGAATGCGCCAGTTTTTCCATCGATGTTGCATACCTCTTTTGAGAAAATTGTCATGAGGTCTGAATTATATGATTTTACAGGTATTCCGTTTTCCCAACCAGAAACCCTGCTGTACAAACGTCCAGATTCCATGTTTATGTTGACTATAACATAACAAATTGAAAGAAAAACATATTAATGCATTTTGCTAAATTCATCTTCATCCTCCAAGTTTGAATGCACCGGTTCTTACATCATAAACGCCCCACTTAATGTTTGCACCTGCTAAAATCTCTGAACGATTTTTCAAATCATTTGCCACGGCTTCTGTGTGATGTGAAATGGCGGCGTCCAGGTCATCACCTGGGTGCGTGTCTAGGCGGATTTCTGATGCAAGTTGAGTCAGTGCATTGGACGGCAACTTGTCGCCGGACATTGCAGCAGCGACTGCTCCACATTCAGTGTGTCCCAGGACAAGTATGTTTTTTACACCAAGCACGAGGACTGCAAATTCAAGTGAGGCAATGCTGTTATTGTTGGGAACCTGTCCTGCTTCACGAACAATGAAGAGCTTTCCTTGGTTTTGGTTAAAAATCATTTCAGGAGGTGCGCGCGAATCACTGCAGCACAAAACCGCGGTGTGAGGGCGCTGTGTTTCAATGAAACCGTCAAAGTTGTTTTGCTGAAAGTATTTGTTGCCTTCTAACATGCTTTCAAACCCATTGGAGTCATTCATTTGCCCCCTATACAAATGAAGTGATGCAACCATCAGTATAATAATACCTGCCGCAATCAAAATGTGATTTCTTTTCATGATGCAATAATAATACATCATAAAAAATAAATGTGGATTGGGAATTTTTGAATCATCCCTTAATGACGCCGGCTTTTGCTTTTGCGATGCTTTGAACGACGGTGCTTGACCCGACGGGTTCTTTTTTTGCCACCACTTCTTTTTGAAGTTATTTGTTGCATTTCAGTGCCTTCATGGGATGCACTTTGGGGATGAACCTTCGCAGTCCCAGTGATACTTGATAAACTGTTTAGATATTTTTTTAAACCATACATCGAATAGTATTATAAAATAGCACTATAAAAAAAATTACGCAAACAATATGACATTTCCCAAATATAAATCCAAGGTATAAATCTAAGGCATGTATTGAATCGCGCAGTCGCAGGCCAGCTGTTCTGCCTTCTTCTTAATTTTGTGCGAGGCTTGTGCCAAAAACACCAGAATGCGCCCGCCTGCCGCCTCACATGCCGCGTGCACCGCCTCAAATGTTTTGAGTTCAGAGAAAGGGACTGCGGCTGCAGGTGACGTCTCATATATTTCTTGCCCCAAACACAAGTACACGCCCATGGTGTAGCCAACCTCCATGTCGCGTCCGAGCTCAATGTAGTCCGGCGTGGTTTTGAACTCCTTCTGAATCTTTACCTGCAGGATGTTCTTGTAGTTGTCATCGTTGCGAATGAGCGCAATCCAGTCAATGTGCTTTTCAAATACGTTCTCAATGAAGATTTGCGCCATCTGGAAGCCTGGCCCCGTGGCAAACACGTTTTTAAACCATTGGTCTTCATCTTTGATTGAAATCTTGTTGTAATCCAAGAAGAGCGCACCCACAAACGCCTCGAACAGGCAGCCCAGCTTCTTCAAGTTCGTGCGCAGCTTCTTCTCCTCCGAGTGACGCGAAATGATGAACCACTTGTGCAGTCCCATTTCATATGCCATTCGACCAATGGTCTCGTTCTTCACAATCGCGATTTTCTTCTCCGTCATGAAGCCTTCATTTTCCTTGGGAAAGCGTCGATAAAGGCAATACTTGGCAACGCACTCCAACACGCCGTCTCCAAGGAACTCTAGGCGTTCATTTGATTTCGAGCGCAGGGGCATGCAGTCATCCGGTTTATCTACCACGCTGATGGTTTCCGCGACATTCTCGAATTCGGGGCGACGGGTGTAAGACTGGTGCACAAATGCACGTTTATATAATTCAATATTGTGCACTTTAGGGTCGGGAACCCCATAAGCGGTGAGAATAGATTGAATTTCACTCAATGTAATCTCACGGTTTTCTGGGTTATACGGATTGAATATTAAGCCGCCGTCCTCAGATGGCATGAACTCCTCGGCGTGCAAAAGCTTGGATGTAAGACTTGGACGCGGTGGAGACCGGTCCTTGGGTTGTTTGTCTTGTTGAGGCTCGGTGTAAAGTCCGTCGCATGTGGCCATTGCGGGAGAACACTGCATGTTTGAAAGTCTGATACAATGACATCTAGCGATGCCTTTAAGCCGATTTGAAAATGCATAAATCGGCGGATTGCTATCAAACCAAACAGCAATTAATGAAAATAAAATATTTAGTCATAATATAACAATTAAACAAAATGACTGTCGGTTACATGTCTGGTGCCAAGCGTGCCAAAAACATCCCATCCATCACCAACAACACTTGCATTTTGGGTGGCCCAAAGAAGGGCGGTCTCGTCACCATGCAGGGACGCAACCCCAACCTTGGCAATGTCATCACTCGGTTTGCGCCTTATTGCGGTTGCGACCTGCCTCTGGGTTGCGTTGCCGGTCTTGCTTATTTGAAGAAGAACAACTTGCTCACCAAGAACCCCACTCAGGGTGGTGTTCCCGTGCGCATGTACAGGCCTGGTCTGTTTTAGAGAGATTGATTCAACCTTGGACCATTTGATTTTGATTTTAGTGGATTTCATTGAATAATTACTTAAACAATAGTAATTATGCAACTACAGGTGATTGATTTATAGTTTGTAAAATCATGTTAATACGAGTGGACACGCGCGAAGATGCATTGAATGACATGATTCGATTGAACCTGACGGGGACATCCCATACGATGCGAACCGAACCTTTGGCAGTAGGCGACGTGATTCTCTCTTCGGACGACGGCAAAATTGACTACATCGTGTTTGAACGCAAAAGTCTTGCAGATTTAGCATCATCCATTCGCGATGGCCGATATAAGGAACAGTCACATCGATTGCAGGCCATTCCTGGAATGCATCATCACAATGTGATTTATATTGTGGAAGGTGATTTGGCGCGATACAACGAGAGATTTAGCAAAATCAGCAAAAAAGCGATTTATTCTGCCATGTGCTCTCTTAATTATTACAAAGGATTTAGCGTGGCTCGCACAATGTCGATTATGGAAACGTATGAGCTCATTCATCATTATGCAGACAAGTTGTCCGTATCGCCTGCACCATATGGGCGTTATCATGCAGTTGCTGGTCCCTCCGATGCTGAACACGATGCTTCTGAAGCCAACACAAATGATGCAGATTCCACCCCATCGTATTGCAGTGTGCTAAAAGTGAAGCAAGTCAAGTGCGAAAACATTACGCCGCAAAACATTGGAGAGATAATGTTGTGCAATATTCCGGGTGTGAGCAGTAAAACTGCAGCGGCAATTGTGAAAAAATATCCCACTCTGCGTGCCCTCATCGAGGCTCTCAAAACAAGCGGCAATGGAGACTGCTTGGATGACATTCGCTTGGAAACACAACGCAAATTAAGCAAACAATGCATTCAGAATATTTATAATTTTTTAATGGTGTAATGTATACGTTTTCTGCAACATCATGGAAATTGGCACCACTCTGAAATACATTTTGATAACCGTTCTCATTTTGGCGGGCTATTACATTGTTACTAGCGCGTCTAGGAGCCGTAGTGAAGGATTTTCATTCGGAATTCGGCGCCGGCGTGAAGGATTTTCATCAGATTCATCAGACTCAGACTCATCTTCATCGTCTTCGGATTCACCCGGTGTTTTGGCGGGCAAACAGTCATCCGTTTTGGCGGACAAGGCCAAAAACATCAACAACTCATTGCAACTTTCGGACAGCACGAATCGAACAAATTTTGAAACGACACTTGAAGTCATCGATGCTTGGACCCAGACAAAGATCATTGCATCACTGAACGCTCTCTCTGAGCAAATGATTGCAGACTCAAAAAATCCAACATCGCCACCCAGCGACAAGACAATAACACTCATGAATTCTTTGAACACCATGACTACTTTTCAGACTAACACAGTGACATCTGCATTCAAATATTTGGATGGCGCCAACTAAACAACCCACAACCCAACCTTCACAATTCATGGTATGAAAATGCTGACCTCGTCCCCTGAATATTTGCCGGCATCAATGAGCGACTGCGTGTAAGCGTCGCCACCCCAATTTGGGTCCATTGGATTTGCACTTAATCCTCTCAACTTATTCAAATTTTTTCCCTTGGCAGGACCCGCATTCGGTTCCATCGGGTCAAATGCGGGATACGAGTTGGCATTCATGGGTGGCTTGTCTGCATCATCAATGAAGTTGGCATTGGCATTCGCCGCAACCGCCCCAGGGTCTGCAACCGGCGGAAGACCACCTTGCAGATTAAGCGGGCCGGGTCTTATCTTATACACGGGCTTACCCTGAGCATCAAATGAGTGCTGCAAATACAAAACAGGGCAGCGAATGCCTTGGCCGCGTTGCCACTCTGTGAATTCGACGTATTCTTCTAAATTGTTGAACTTAAGTGGGTTTACGCCTGGAACATTAGCCAAACGGTTGTTGTGTAAATACAGCTCGCTCCCTTTTTGAATCAAAACATTTGGACACCGGTTTCTGTTTGGTGCGGAGTCGCTGTTTGTATTAATGCCTTCAAACGCCTCTTGCACGCTCTTGCTTGTGTGAGTAAGCGTGAACAATAATCCAATGACAAACATGGCTAAAATGACGCATGTGGTGAATTTTATGGTATATGCCATTTTTTACTAATGCAATTGATGCTATCTATTAATTCTAATACTATTAACACATAATTTAATTTTGCCAATTTAAATTATATGCATTTTATATAAGAAAACACGCAATTAAGGAAAGATGGCAAAATCACTGAAACACTATAAAAACCAACGCAATAAGACCCGCCGTTTGCGTAAGCGCAAAGGTGGAAGAGCTTATAGCGCTACAAAGTTTGATTTGGGCCAGTTGAAACGAGAGATGAAAGGTGGGCGACATTTGTTTGCAGTGCACTCGAGAGATTCGTGCATTCATTGCAAACGATTCAAGCCGGAATGGGACAAAATCGTTGAACGCTTGACTCCTCATCCAAGACTGACAGTTGCAAATCTGGGTCCAGAGGAAACCGATTTCGTGAACAAAGAATACTACAGCAAGCACGATTATGGAGTGAACGGAGTTCCAACCATCGTTTACTATATTGTTAACAAGGCGCCACCGCGTGAATATCACGGAGAACGCACCGCCGATAAAATCATTGAGTGGTTGACGAAGACCATGAAGGAAAACAACCTTGAACTCACTATTAAGCCGAAGACCGATGAAGATGTGGAACAACCGGTTTCTTTTGAAGAACCAGCAGAAGTGCCGGAATCGCAAGGAGACGAACAACCGGAACTGGGAGCATCATCATCCGAATCTGCAGCTCCGGCATCATCCGAATCTGCATCTGAATCCGCACCAGCATCTCTCGAATCTGCATCTGAATCCGCACCAGCACTAGAACCACCAGCATCTCCTGAATCTGCCTCCGAATCCGCACCAGCAGTTCAAACAGACACCATAGCAGATGCTTTCCCTGCGGCTCCACTATCATCTGCTTCCATTGCCGGCACCGTTTCAACTAAGGCAAATGAATTGAATGACACTCTGAAAACGGCAACAGAATCCGCCACAAACGCAGTCACAAGCACAGTTAGCGACATTGGAAACAAACTTACCAACTTGTTTTCATCGACGCCTTCAACGGAGGCACCAGCGCCAGCGCCAGCGCCAGCACAAGCTCAGACAGATGCACAAGAGGCAACAGTTCCACCGGTGCCTTCACTGGTTGGCGGCGTCAAGCGTCGCAAAATAACTCGGCGCAAACATCGCAAATCCAAATCGACTCGGAAGTCGAGGAAGTCTAGAAAATAAACGTTCACAATGTGTTGTTTTTTATAATTCACGCAATTTATTATAAAAAACTGAATTTTTCGATGCCATATTGAATTCATTTTTGACATCAATGTTTGATACTTTTTTTTTGATATTGTGCACTTTTACCCCCTCCTCTCCCACCTCACCCACCCCTGCCACAACAACTCACGTCAGCTTTCTCAGCCAAGCGGTCCTGCGCTCCTCTTGAACATGCTTCTCATGTTTCTTTAAAAAATCTTTGAAATCATTGATTCCATTATTTAAAGCACAATTAAATGTTTTTTCGTATTCTTTGTAAGCATCCGGAAAACAAATGCAATCACGTGATTTAAAAACAGGATTTCGCTCAAGGCCTCCGAATTTGGATTTAGTTCCTTTAATCACTGTTTTTATTGTGATTGGAAATGGAAGATTCACCATGATGGCATCACTGTATTTGTTCTGTGACTTGAACGATTTATATAAAAATCTTCCAAGACTACCTCCCCGAAGTTTTCTTCCTCTTGTTTTCTTAAACTGATGCTTGTTTAATTTGGTTGACTGTTTACGTGTTTTTTTGTGTTTATTTCCGCCGGCGACTCCAGGCTGGACGCCATTCTGCACAGCTTGAGGCCGCACGTCTGCATTCTGCACAGGTTGAGGCTGCACGTCTGCATTCTGCACAGCTTTAGGCTGCACGTGTGGATTTCTGTATTCACTGAGAAGTGTTTTTACTTCATCTGACTTTTCAAACAATGGTTGATAGTGGGACATTCGATGCGTATTTCGTTCTGGCATGAAAACCTGAATTTGTATGCAATAATTATTCACTTTTTTAAAAAATCCTTTTTCCCCACCGTGCATTCCTCTACTTTCCAATTCGCCTGGTCGTTTCAAATGATCCTGGCAAAAATTCATGAGAAGGTCGCTATGACACACCACAACAACATTTCTAACAGATGTGTTGTTTCTACCAAGTGCATTTTCGTTTTTGATATACCATTGCATAAATTGAGCTAAGCCATTATCAGTAATAAAATCACTACCATAATTTGATAGTGCTTTATTCATCAATCCGTATCCAGGTTCTCCCTCTATCTTTAAGTATCCTTTGGTAAGCACATCAACATACTGTTTAAAAAACCCAAACCGATTTACATTTGTTGCATACGGATACGGTTGATTTGTGTATCCGTATCCGCTTTCACGTAGGTGTGGCGCAATTTGAAAATCTGACATGTTTTTCCTGAATAAAATTCCCGCAGTGCACCATGTCCGTATTGCTACGCTGCAAAAATAATGATCAACATTTATATTCTGAAAAAACTTATCATATTCATCTGTGATTGCAATTGTTCCCCATATTCCATCGTTTGAAATGAACGGGTCGTCCAAATCAACTTTGTCTAAATTGCTTTCTTCTTCATTTGCACATGATTTTGCATGTCGCACGAAGTAGAAATTGAACTGGGTTGCAAGAACTTTTGCACCTGGTTCCACTCGAGGGTCAAACTCAAAACTTACGTCTGATTCAAAACTTCCGTCTGATTTAATCTTTTGGGCTACTACAAATTGAAATTTGTTGTCAACTGAAGTGAAAACACTAGTTTGACCGACATATCGTTCTGCTTGTTGATGTTTTGCATTTGAATCATGTTGTTCTTGTTGCGTGATGGAATTAATTTTTCTATAATCTTCAGGAGTTAAAATGTCATGGTAACTCGATGGCTGCATTGAATTTTCCACACTTATTTGCTGTGGCATTTTTGATGATTTTCCTCCCATTTTATGTAATATATAATGCAATATATAATATAATGTATATTATGCAATGATATTATTTAATAATGTTAATGGCATTTTTTATTGACGCATCGCCATTGGAATGGTGTCGTGGCACGTGTACCCTTGCACCTCGAAATCTCCCACTTCATATTTTCCAATGTCTTCATGCAGTGCCCGAATCGCAATTCTTGGAAATTCATGCGGTTCTTTCTTCAGCTGTTCCTGAAGCGGCTCCACATGGTCATCATAAATGTGTGCATTTCCCAAATAGTAAATGAATTCATGCGCGTCCAGATCGCAATGATGTGCTAAAAGGTGTGTCAACATGCTATAAGACGCAATGTTGAACGGCACACCCAGTCCCACATCTCCGCTGCGCTGATACAACGAACACGAGAGCTTGGTGCCATCAGTCACGTGGAACTGCATGAGCACGTGGCACGGCGGCAGAGCCATTTCATTCAGTTGTCCTGGATTCCATGCAGAAATGATGAGTCGCCGTGAAGTGCGCTGCTCGGGGTCTTTTAGGGCATCAATGACGGCCTGCAACTGGTCAACCCCTTTTCTAAGACTCTCGCCTTCGCCTTCATAATCTCCCCCAAAATTCCGCCACTGGAACCCGTAAATGGGACCCAGGTCGCCCTCGGCACGATGAACTAATCCGCGGCTGTCTAAGAACTCGCGCGACGCATTCCCATCCCAAATATGCACATTCTGCGCCTGCAGCAGCTTGTTATCGGTTTCTCCGCGAATGAACCACAACAGCTCCTTTAGGCACGTCTTCCACGCCAAGCGCTTGGTCGTCAAAAACGGGACCCGGCGATCGTTTAGCGAGAAATGCATCGCCGCACCAATGGCCACAAATGTTGTGCCGTTTCTTCCTTCTTCCTTTGTCCCTTCCGAGAGAATATCCTCAATTAAATTCAGATACTGGTTTTCTTCATGTCGACTGGGAAAATCCGGTTTTGATGGCACATGAAACTCATTCGTTGGAACGCGTCTATACTTATTGTATTCTGTGATACTTTTCAGCATTTTATTGTAGTATTTCAATTCGATGCATTTATGCTGTTTTAATGAGATTTAATATTTTGTTGATTGTTTTCATTTTAATTTTCTCTCGTAATTGTAAAATAATAAAGCAAACAGTTATAACAAACCAGAATCACATGGACGCCATCGAGATAACCGCAAAAGAATCCGCCAATGCCAGCGGTGGCTTCTTTAAGCAAGTGTTCAAGCTGAACGAGGATGCCCAAGGCGAAGTTTTAAACATGATGCAATATGTTGCAATCGGGTTTATACCCGCCATTTTGGTTATTTATGTTATCCGCTACTACGTGCCTGACCCCGACGATGACAAGGGTAGTCTGACCATTTTGGCCGAGATTTTTGCACAGACCTTTGCCATGTTGCTCGGCATTTACTTCATTCACCGCATGATTATTTACTTCCCCACTTACAGTGGCATCAAATACGAACGCTTCCACATCATCAACATTCTGATGGTGTTCATCATGGTGCTTTTCTCGATTAAGACGAAACTGGGCGAGAAGGCGCAAATTCTGGTCGAGCGCGCCGTTGACATGTGGTCAGGCAACACCAAGGCGGGTCCTGCACAGGGGCAAGGGCAGAGCCAGGTGCGCGTGACGCAGCCGATTACAGGGTCGATGGCATCGGGTGTTCCCATGACGGCGCCGCCTCCTCCCCCGCAACTCACGAACAACCGGGCCCAAATGGGCGGGATGAGCTCGATGGTGAAGGATTTCAATGCCATGTATTCAGGCGGTGGCCCACAACAGCAGCAGCAACAAATGCAACAACCACAAATGATGGATTTTGAACCGGTTGCCGCGAATGAAGCGGGCTGGGGCAATTCAAGCCTATTTTAAAAGAGGGTGGACCCGATGAAACCACCTGTTGCACCGTTATTTAATCCCACCTCCATTGAGACCGACCAAATGTACCAGATGACAAACAACTGATACATTCATACAATACATCTGTATAAATTACTACCCGACTCTTTCCAATAATACCTGATACTCTCCAATGACTTGCCGATAACCATTCTTGAGTAAATATGGAATACTGTATCGCCCCTTCGTATTTGTAATATTGTCGCCAATATCATCGATTAAAATAATCCCATTCTCACTCATGAGACCATTATCGATGATATATTCTGCATCTTTAAGATGTTGGATACACGCTTCTTCGCCACTTTCCATGTGGTCCATATATAGAAAATCAATGGTCGCATGGTTGGGGGCACTGCTAGTGCCAGTGTGTGCGAATTCTTTCAAAAAATCGGAAGAATACCCTTGCACAATATGGACATTCTTGTTATGTCCACACATTGTCATTACAATCTGAATCGCGTTCTCATTGGGGTCGACGGTATATAGATTATAATTTTGACCATCTAAATTATCAGAAAACACCTTTGTGAATATTCCGGCACCCCAATCCCAGCAGTTCGGTTCATCCGGTCGCCAGTATTGTGTATCTGTGTTCAGACAGCCTGGACTGTCGCCTGAAACAAAACTACGACTGGTACCCAATTCAACAATATTGTACGGTGTCGCAGCCGCGTCATGCATACGTTCCAATATAAGTTCATACGACTTTTCGAATGTATTTTTTCGTCGACCAAAGAAATCGGAATATTTCATTTTCTATGATTATAAACTAATATATTTATATTTATTTATATTTATATTTACATTCAAATTCAAATAATCTAATTTCAAATCCTGGTCAATGAATCTGATTTTTGTTTAAAATTGATTTGTTTTATGTCATGATAAAGCATGAAACACATGTCATTTCATGCAAGACACCGGAAAATTCAGAATCAACTCGATGGACCAATTTTACACATCGCCAACTGTGGCCGCATCGTGCGTTGCCCGCATCTTGAAACACGTCCCGCACGCAACTGAATGCACGTGGGTGGAACCATCGGCCG
>Ga0208222_1000383_pt1 | contig 12717 bp, 7 predicted proteins | sample LakMenEpi13Sep09_FD_150694 | JGI IMG/M metagenome (GOLD analysis project Ga0208222, IMG submission 150694) | Freshwater microbial communities from Lake Mendota, WI - 13SEP2009 deep hole epilimnion (SPAdes) | ecosystem: Environmental > Aquatic > Freshwater > Lentic | place: Lake Mendota, Madison...
CAAAAAATTTCCGGCCATATTTTTTACCAAACCAATAACCAAGCTCACCCCCCGTAATTGCAGCGATTGGGGCTAGTGTGAATAAAAGTGGTGCAGATAATTTTGCTTCCCCTAAAAGAACTTCACCTGATCCAGAGGCGGCAATTCCAGCTAGAAATACAATTTCACCACCTGGGAAAACCAAACCGATTAACAATCCAGTTTCCATAAAGATCACACCCAACACCCCGATTAACCCAAGGGTGGAGATGATTGAATTGGCATCGAAAAGGTTCATGGTATGGGTCAGGGTATATGGCTTGGGTGGGTAAATTGAGCGTAATTTATTCACGGCATACCTCTTTATTTGTAAAAAGGGTATTAGATGTGCGTAAACTCGCCCGTCGATAGTGAAGTGCTCAGAGCTGAGCCCTACCTAAGGAGTATTAATTGAGTCTTGTACAGGTAAGCGGAAATAACCTTAATTATGTTTATGCAATTTTAGGCATATCTTTATTAGCACTAGCGATTGCATACGCTCTTCGAGCACAGGTCTTAGCCCAAGATGAGGGCACAGCAAAGATGAAAGAAATTGCCGCAGCAATTCAAGAAGGTGCTGCTGCATATCTGTCTAGACAATTTAAAACACTCTCAGTATTTGTTGCAATTGTATTTGTACTTTTATTTACCCTGCCAGGAGATCTAGATATTCGAATTGGCAGATCAATATTCTTTTTAGTAGGAGCTGGATTTTCGGCATTAGTTGGATATAACGGAATGTGGCTAGCGGTCAGAGCAAATGTTCGTGTTGCAGAAGCGGCGAGAAAGAAGTCAGCACAACGCGCAGTACAAATTGCATTTAGAACTGGTGGTGTAGTTGGAATGACCACGGTAGGTCTTGGCCTACTTGGCGCCTCTTTAGTAGTAATTATTTATAAGGAGAATGCACCAGCTGTATTAGAAGGTTTTGGTTTTGGTGCTGCCATGCTTGCCATGTTTATGCGGGTAGGTGGTGGAATCTTTACTAAGGCCGCAGATGTTGGCGCAGATCTTGTAGGTAAGGTTGAAAAAGGAATTCCAGAGGATGATCCTCGAAACGCAGCCACCATTGCAGACAATGTTGGTGACAATGTTGGCGATTGCGCAGGTATGGCAGCAGATCTATTTGAATCTTATGCGGTAACACTTGTGGCAGCTTTAATTTTAGGAAAGGCCGGCTTTGGAGATTCAGGTCTTATCTATCCATTAATCGTGCCAGCAATTGGAATTATTACTGCAATCCTAGGAATTTTCTTAACCAAATTGCGCTCTACCGATAAGACGGCAATGGATGCTATTAATCGCTCATTCTTTACTAGCGCAATTATCAGCGCAGTACTTGTTGGATTTGCCACATTTACATATCTACCAAGCTCATTAAAGAATATGACTGGGTTAACTGTTGAAGCACAATCAGTTGATGTTAATCCTAGAGTTCTAGCATTTGGCGCAGTTCTAATTGGAATTGCATTAGCTGCTGCGATTCAAGTTTTGACTGGATTTTTCACCGAGGTTGGTAAGCGACCAGTAAATGATGTTGCTGCCTCCTCTAAAACAGGTGCGGCAACGGTAATTTTGGCAGGCGTCTCTGTTGGTTTTGAATCAGCGGTTTACTCAGCATTATTAATTGCCTCTGCAGTCTTTGGTGCATTCTTATTAGGTGGTGGCTCAATTGTGTTATCACTATTTGCAGTCTCACTTGCTGGTACTGGATTACTAACCACGGTCGGTGTAATTGTGGCGATGGATACCTTCGGTCCAATCTCTGATAACGCACAAGGCATTGCTGAGATGAGTGGAGATGTAAAGGGTGAGGGTGCAAAGATTCTTACTTCCCTTGATGCAGTAGGAAACACTACAAAGGCAATCACTAAAGGAATTGCAATTGCCACCGCAGTCTTAGCTGCAACTGCATTATTTGGTGCCTTTACCGATGCTATTAAGAAATCGGTATTAGATAAAGGTCTAGTAGTTAAGGATCAGGTTTTAGAGTTCCAGGGCGTATTAGATGTGGCAGATCCAAGAAACCTAGTTGGGTTAATTATTGGCGCAGCTGTGGTCTTTATGTTCTCAGGTTTGGCAGTTAATGCAGTTTCAAGAGCTGCAGGTGCGGTAGTGGTTGAAGTAAGAGCACAATTTAAAAAGTATCCAGGAATTATGACTGGAAAGGTAAAGCCAGAGTATGGCCGAGTTGTAGATATCTGTACTCGTGATTCACTCCGCGAACTTGCTACCCCAGGATTACTGGCGGTAATGGCACCGATTGCGGTTGGCTTTGGTTTAGGTGTTGGCGCACTTGGTGCATACCTGGCTGGCGCAATTGGCACCGGCACATTAATGGCAGTTTTCTTATCTAACTCAGGTGGTGCCTGGGATAACGCTAAGAAGATGATTGAAGATGGAAAGTATGGCGGTAAGGGAAGTGAGGCTCATAAGGCAACTGTGGTGGGCGATACCGTTGGTGATCCATTTAAAGATACTGCTGGCCCTGCCATAAATCCATTAATTAAAGTTATGAACTTAGTTGGCTTGTTAATTACGCCAGCAATTGTCGGCTTTACTTTAGATGATAATGAACAAATGAATTTAGTGATTGCACTCATTGCAACTGCGCTAATTATTTTTGCGCTAGTTCGCAATAGAAAACGAGCAACTGCGATCGCTTAATTTTTATTCACTTCCCTAATTAAATAAAGTAAGGATCACTTTGGGCACAAAGCTAGTTATTGTGGAGTCGCCGGCTAAAGCGCGCAAAATTGGCTCATTTCTTGGCGATGATTATGTGGTTGAAGCATCGGTGGGACATATCCGAGATCTTCCGCAGCGAGCTGCTGATATCCCAAAAGAGTATAAAAAGTTTGCCTGGGCAAAAGAGGGCGTAAATATTGAAGAGGATTTTTCACCTCTTTATGTAATCAACCCAGATAAAAAATCAAAGGTAGCTGAGTTAAAAGAGTTAATGAAAGATGCTGATGAGTTAATTCTGGCAACGGATGAAGATCGCGAGGGTGAGGCGATTGCCTGGCATCTGATTGAAGTCTTGCGTCCTAAAATTCCAGTTCGCCGAATGGTTTTTCATGAAATAACTAAAGAGGCTATTCAAAAGGCAGCAAAGGAAACACGAGATTTAGATTATCGCTTAGTAGATGCCCAAGAAACTAGGCGAGTATTAGATCGATTGTATGGCTATCGATTATCACCTGTACTTTGGAAAAAAGTTATGCCAAGAATTTCAGCAGGACGAGTGCAATCGGTGGCAACTAGATTAATTGTTGAGCGCGAACGTGAGCGTATGGCATTTATATCCTCTAGTTGGTGGGATCTAAGCGCCCAATGTGAACCAGGTTTTTCTGCTCGCCTACTATCAGTAGCTGGTAAGCGAGTTGCAGCTACAAATGATTTTGATTCACTTGGTGCGATCAAGGAAAAATCAGTTGAAAATATTTTGCTACTAGATGAGGCTGCAGCAAAAGAGTTAGTTCAATCTCTAACTAACCAATCATTGGTTGTTAAATCATTAGAGGAATCTCCTCGAACTGAAAAACCAAAGCCACCATTTACTACCTCAACCATGCAACAAGATGCTGGTTCAAGGCTGGGTTGGGGCGCACAACTTACGATGCGAATTGCGCAAAGATTATATGAAAACGGTTATATAACTTATATGCGAACAGATTCAGTAACACTTTCTAGCTCTGCCATCACCACTGCTAGATCATCTGCGCAAGCTTTATATGGAAAAGATTCAGTACCACCATCTCCTAGGGTGTATGAAGGCAAGACTAAAAATGCTCAAGAAGCACATGAGGCAATTAGGCCAGCCGGTGATTCATTTAAAACGCCAGGTGAGTTAGCGCCAGAGTTATCTAGAGATGAGTTCGCGCTTTATGATCTTATTTGGAAGCGCACTATTGCATCCCAAATGGCAGATGCTAAGAAACAACAAATGCGGGTTGATTTTGATGTTAAAACTAAAACTGGCTCCGATGCAATATTTAGAGCCAATGGTTCAGTAATTGTATTTCCAGGATTTTTATCAGCGTATGAGGATATTGTTGAAGATAAAACAGATATTGAGGAAACAGATCGGCGATTACCGGCGATGAGTGTTGGCGAAAAAATTTCAGTTACGCAATACCAATGTGAAGGTCATGAAACTAAACCACCAGCTAGATATACCGAGCCAACCTTAGTTAAAAAGCTAGAGGAGCTAGGAATTGGCCGCCCTTCTACCTTTGCTTCAATTATGCAAACAATTCAAGATCGAGGTTATGTTGCAAAACGAGGCCGAGCACTAGTACCAACATTTTTAGCTTTTTCAGTAACTGGTTTATTAGAGCAACACTTCACAAAATTAATTGATTATGAATTCACCGCATCAATGGAAGAGGATTTAGACAAAATCGCTAATGGTGAAGAGGAGCGAGTTGCCTGGCTAACAAAGTTTTTTTATGGCAGTGAAGATAATCCAGGGCTAGCAGATTTATCAGCTGATTTAGGGGCGATAGATGCCCAAGCAATTAATACCATGAAAATGGGTGATGATATTGAGATTCGAGTTGGCAGATTTGGTGCATATCTTCAACAAGGAGTTGGTGAAGATCGTAAGTACGCCAACATTCCAGAGGAGTTAGCACCTGATGAATTAACTTTAAGTAAAGCCATTGAGTTGTTAGCAAAACCATCAGGGGAGCGAAAGTTAGGTACTGATCCATCAACTGGCTTAGAGGTATTAGCTAAATCAGGTCGATTTGGCGCCTACGTTACTGAAGTTTTTCCAGAGGAGATTGTTGCAGAGGGTGCTAAAAAGAAGCGAAAGAAAAAAGATGCACCAAAGCCTAAGACCGCATCTTTGTTGACCACCATGTCACTAGACACAATTGATTTACCAGGGGCATTAAAACTTCTCTCACTTCCTAGAAGTTTAGGAGAGTATGAAGGTGAGCCGATTACTGTGCAAAATGGCAGGTATGGTCCTTACTTAAAACATGGCGCAGATTCACGAACCCTAACTAGTGAAGATCAACTATTTACCATTGATTTTGAAGAAGCGCTTGAGATATATAAACAACCAAAGGTTAGACGAAGAGGTGTGGCAAAACCACCATTAAAAGAGTTAGGTAAAGATCCGCAAACAAGTAGAGATGTAATTGTTAAGGATGGCAGATTTGGAGTTTATGTCACAGATGGTGAAACAAATGCCACCTTACGTCGTGGGGACGCAGTTGAGTTATTAACATTAGAACGTGCACTTGAGTTATTGGCAGGTCGTAGAGCATGGGAGATTGAGAACCCGGGTGGCTCAAAGAAGAAAGCAAAGAAATCAAAAAAGAGCGCACCGACAATGACAGAAAAAACTGTGACTGGTTTGGGCGCTAAGAAAAAGGCTAAAAAGGCTGCAACTGGCGTTGGAAACTTACCGGCCTGAGAATTTAGCCAACAGAAGTAGACTTACAACATGTCATTGCCATATCCATCCGCTCCGGCGCAATCACAATCTAGAAGCGTCTTAGCAATCCCGGCATTTCGAAAACTTTGGCGAGCAATGGCATTCTCCTCCTTTGGTGATTGGCTGGGGTTATTAGCCTCAACTGCACTAGCGCAACAATTAGCTGGTGGTGATTATGCAAAGGCAAACTTTGCAATCGCAGGAGTATTTATTGTCAGATTACTACCAGCTGTAATTTTGGGACCATTTGCTGGTGTGATTGCAGACCGATTTGATCGTAGAAAATTAATGGTCACCTGTGACTTCTTAAGATTTGCACTTTATCTATCCATTCCAATTGTTGGAAATTATTTTTGGCTTTATACCGCAACAATTTTAGTTGAGATCGTCACCTTATTTTGGTCACCAGCAAAGGAGGCATCTGTTCCTAATTTAGTTCCTAAAACTAAGTTAGAAAGTGCCAACCAAGTTTCATTACTTGCCTCCTATGGCACAGCACCTATTGCCGCCCTAACTTTCTCTATCTTGGCACTTTTTTCTGGAGCAGTTAATTCAATTTTAGGAAATACCACACCAGCAAGTGCTGCTGATATTGCACTTTATATAAATGCAATTAGCTTTGCATTTTGTGGTTATACAGTTTGGCGGTTAAAAGAGATGCCAGCTGGACCTGGCGTAAATTCTAAGCAACTCTCATTTGGCAGATCTTTAATAGATGGGTTTGCATTTATTAAGGATTCAAAGGTAATTCGTGGGTTAATTTTTGGAATGATTGGTGCTTTTTTTGCAGCTGGGGCGGTAATTGGTTTAGCTAGAACATTTGTTGATGATCTAAAGGCAGGTGAAGCTGCCTATGGTGTTTTGTTTGGTTCGGTATTTTTAGGATTAGCGCTCGGCATCTCATTTGGACCAAGAGTATTTGCTCAATTCACCAGGCGCCGTTTATTTGGCGTATCCCTTGCAATCTCCGGTCTTTTGCTGGTAACTCTTTCTTTAGTTTTAAACTTGGTGTTAGCTATTTTTATCACAATTATTTTAGGAATCTTCTCTGGTATCACTTGGGTAACTGGCTTCACCATGATTGGTATGGAGGTAGAAGATGAGGTAAGAGGGCGAACTTTTGCATTTGTGCAATCATTAATAAGAGTCTCGCTAGTTTTAGTTTTAGCAGTTGCACCTTTAATTGCCGCAGCGATAGGCGAACACACATACTCCTTCCGCACCACATCAGTTACTTACAATGGCGCAGCTTTCACAATGTTTTTCGCAGGATTAATTGCCACCTTAGTTGGCATTCTCTCTTATCGACATATGCGAGATCGGCCAAATGTTTCACTTTTTAGTGATTTAAAATCTGCACTCCGTGGTGAGTTGGGCGCAATGACTGGAATGAGTATTGAGGGTGTGTTTATTTCATTTGAGGGTGGCGAAGGATCTGGTAAGTCAACTCAAACTAAATTACTTAAAGAGTGGTTAGAAAAAAATGGTGAAGCTGTATTACTAACTAGAGAGCCAGGGGGTACTCCACTTGGTAATCAACTTCGAGAAATTTTGTTAGATAATAAAACTGGTCTAATTTCACCTCGTGCTGAAGCGCTGATGTATGCCGCAGATCGAGCAAACCATGTCTTTGCAAAGATAAGGCCAGCATTAGATAAAGGTGAGATTGTAATTACCGATCGATACTTTGATTCATCGGTGGCATACCAAGGAGCAGGTCGGGTATTGCTGCCAGCTGAGGTGGCTAGAATTTCTAGGTGGGCAACAGAATCCTTAACTCCAACATTAACAATTATTATGGATCTGCCAGCTGAAATTGGACTTGCCAGGCTCGACTCCACCGATCGCTTAGAGAGTGAGCCATTAGCATTTCATGAGCGAGTAAGACAAGAGTATTTAAATTTAGCCAATACAGATCCAGAGCGATTTATGATTGTTGATGCATCACTTGCAATTGAACAAATTCATGAAATTATTATTGAAAGAGTTGGTTCACTAAAAGGATTGAAAAGAAATCAAAAAGTAACATGAGTGTGTTTAGCTCGCTAATTGATCAAGCAGAGGTTATAAAAGTATTACAAGAGGCGGTGATGGCCTCAAGAAACAACAGTGATACCACCCAGGCCATGACTCACGCCTGGTTATTTACCGGCCCACCAGGATCTGGCAGATCTAATGCAGCTGTTGCATTTGCTGCAGCCCTAGTCTGCAAAGAGGGTGGTTGTAGTAAATGTAATGATTGCATGTCAACAATTACCGGCTCGCATGCAGATGTGGAGTTAATTAAAACCGAAGGCTTATCAATAAAGATAGATGAGATCAGAGAGTTAATCAGTAGGGCATCTTGGGCGCCATCAGTATCAAATTGGCGAGTAGTTGTGATTGAAGATGCTGATCGATTGACTGATTCCGCAGCTAATGCACTCTTAAAAGTTATTGAAGAGCCAGGGCTTAGAACTGTTTGGCTCCTGTGTGCTCCTACCTTAACTGATGTATTACCAACAATTAGATCTCGCTGCCGACACTTATCCTTAAGAACACCATCAACAAAAGCAATTTCAAATTTACTAGTTACTAGAGATGGCGTTGATCCAAAGGTTGCAGATTTTGTGGCTAGGGCATCTGGTGGCCATATTGGACGGGCCAGATATTTAGCTACCGATGCTTCCGCTAAAGAAAACAGAGAAAACATTTTAAGACTTCCCTTTATGCTAAAAGACATCGCATCAGCATTTACTGCAGCCCAAGTACTAGTTGAAAGTGCTAAGAAAGAAGCATTGGCAGATTCAGAGAAAAAAGATGAGGTTGAGATTTCTAAATTAAAACAGGCTTGGGGCAGCACCGGATCTAAATTGGTTGCTGGTGGCTCAAAGGCAATAAAGGAGTTAGAGAAGGAGCAAAAATCTAGAAGCACAAGAATGGTTAGAGATTATTTAGATCGAGCGTTATTAGATCTAGCTACCCTATATCGCGATATTTTATTGGTTCAGTCCGGGTCAACTGATTCATTAATTAATCAAGATTTAACCGACCAAATAAAAAAGCTAGCGGTTAGTCAAAGCCCAGAGAAAACCTTGAAGAAAATTGAAGCAATCCTGAAGGCCCGCATCAATCTGGCACAAAATGCCGCCCCATTGCTACTTATTGAAGCATTAATGTGTGAATTACGTTAGAAAAGTGGTAATTAGCACCTGCTTTTGTAAGGCAAAATACTCCCATGCGTTTAGACCACATCTCATATGTTGCATCCCATGATCAAATCTCTGATGTAGTAAATCGAATTGGTTCACAAATCGGGACAGCATTTATTGATGGTGGCATACATCCAAAATTTGGCACCAGAAATTTCACAGCTCCATTATTAAATAATCAATACATCGAGGTAGTTTGTCCATTAGATCATCCAGCAACTGATTCAACGCCATTTGGTAGAGCTGTTAAGAAAAAAGCAGAAGAGGGTGGCGGTTGGTTAACTTGGGTAATAGCTACCGAAGATATTACAAAAGTTGAGTCTCGGTTAGGAAGAACATCAGTAGATGGAAATAGACGCCGACCAGATGGTAGCGAATTAGGTTGGAAACAAATCGGAGTTTTAGCCACTTTAGAAGATTCTCAACTACCATTTTTTATTCAATGGTTAACAAAACAACACCCATCAACTGATGGCAAAGCAGCAGCTAAGATTTCAAAGATTGAGATTGCTGGCGATGAAGCCAAAATTAAAGAATGGCTTGATTCTGATGTTTCAAAATTAGTAGCAGATGCAGAAATTATTTGGGCTGATGTATCAGCAAATAATGATCAGACTGGCATCGTGGCAGTTGAATTAACTGTAAATGGAAACAAAATAAGGCTTGATTAATTTTTTTGGTAATTAAGCTAGTAAAAGTAAGGTAAACTTAAGCCAGTAATTCCCCCATGTGTTTACAACTTGTAAACACCTTGCGAGTCTTAATCTCTAATCACCATCGAGACACGCATCATGTCTTGATTGGTAGATTTATGTCATTTAAGGATTTAGGCGTTAATGCTGCGCTGATTAAAGCATTGCACACAGCAGGAATTGAAAAACCTTTTCCAATTCAAAAAGCAACCTTGCCAGATGCAATAGCCGGCAAAGATATTTTAGGTAGAGGCCAAACAGGATCTGGTAAAACACTTGCCTTTGGTTTAGCTCTTATCTCTCGCCTAGCCGGAAAAACAGCAGCTCCAATGCGCCCACTGGCGTTAATCCTTTCTCCCACTAGAGAGTTAGCAATGCAGATAAGTGATGTAATCGCACCACTTTCTAGATCAGTTAATTTGAATTCTCAAGTTGTAGCTGGTGGCCTTTCATATTCAAAGCAAATCCAAGCCCTAAAAAGAGGCGTGCCTATTGTTGTGGCAACCCCTGGTCGATTAATAGATTTGATTCAGAAAAAACATATCAAATTAGATGATATATCTATCACTGTTTTAGATGAAGCTGATCAAATGGCAGATATGGGCTTTTTACCTGATGTAAAAAGAATTTTAGATCTAACCAAACCAGGTGGGCAGCGAATGCTGTTTAGCGCAACATTAGATAAAGATGTTGATTCACTAGTGAAGAAGTACTTAAGAAATCCAGTCACGCATTCTTTAGCAAATGAGAAATCAACCGCTACAAACATGACTCACCACGTATTAGTTATGGATCAAGCTCATAAAGATTTAATCACATCGCAAATAGCAGCTAGAAAAGGTAAGAGTATATTTTTCGTTCGTACCAAACATGGAGCAGATAAATTAGCTAAGAAAATGAATCAAGCTGGCGTGGCAGTGGGTGCGTTACATGGTGGCAAAACTCAAAGCCAAAGATCTAGAGTTTTAGAAGCATTCAAATCTGGAAAAACTTCTGCACTAGTTGCTACCGATGTTGCAGCACGTGGCATACATGTTGATGATGTGTCACTGGTAGTTCATGTGGATGCTCCAGAAAATCATAAAGATTATTTACATCGTGCTGGTAGAACTGCAAGAGCAGGAGCGGTGGGCACGGTTGTAACTTTGGCAACTCACAAACAACGAAGAGGTGTGCACGGTTTAACTGCCAGGGCTGGCGTTAAGTTAACTGAATCTAATGTAAAGCCATTGGATTCAACTCTAGTTAGAATCACCGGAGCAGTTGAGCCATCTGGAATTCCGATTGAAGAAGCTTCACCAGGAAGAGGTGAAAGTTCTGATAAATCACAAGGTCGAAGAGGATCAAGATCTAAAGGTGGCGGCCGACGTAAGAAATCTCGCCCTCGACCAAATGAGCGTCGCAAGCGGCCACGTTAATTTTCTTGGTGTTAAATAATCGCTATGGCAAAAATATCTAACAGTTTAGAACTTAACGGAATAAATTTTATTTCGGAGTCTGAACGAAAAGGCTCACCCCGTTCTTTATTTTGGCCATGGGCGGCGGCAAATGTTTCATTTCTAGCCTTATCTTATGGTTCATTTTTTCTAGGATTTGGTATCTCTTTTTGGCAAGCAACCGCTGCAGCAGTAATTGGAACTGTTGGAAGTTTTTTACTGGTTGGAGTTTCATCCCTTGCTGGCAAACGAGCAAATGCACCCACAATGACTCTTTCTCGGGCCGCATTTGGTGTTAACGGAAATAAAGTTCCTGGTTTTTTGTCCTATCTAATATTTGTAGGCTGGGAAACTGTTTTAGTATCCCTGGCCACACTTGCATCTGAAACTGTATTTACTCGGGTTGGAAATATTGACCCAGATTTATCAAGGTTGTTGGGATTTTTATTGGCAGGTGGCCTAACCATTATTGGTGGAGTTTTGGGTTTTCAAGTAATTATGCGGCTGCAAAAGTTTTTAACAATTTCTACTTTGATTCTAACCTTTGGGTATATTGCTTTAACAATAGATTCGGTAGATTGGGCAAAAGTTTCTGCTATTCCTAATGGCACAACACAAGGATTTATTGGGGCATTAATTTTTGGTATTACCGGAATTGGTTTGGGCTGGGTAGGTTGTGCGGCAGATTATTCAAGGTATTTACCTAGAAGCTCATCTGGAAAATCTGTAGTGATCTGGACAGTTTTTGGAGCATCAATTGTTCCGATTATTTTGGTAATTTATGGCTCACTACTAGCTGCAAGCAGTGATGAGTTAAACAATCTAGTGGCGTCAGATCCAATTGGCGCACTCACTACTTTGCTACCAACCTGGTATTTAATCCCATTTGCATTGGTAGCAATTCTTGGATTAATTGGTGGGGCCATTCTTGATTTGTACTCATCTGGTCTAACTCTGGTTTCAATTGGAGTACCGGTTAAGCGACACATTGCTGCCTCAATTGATGGCTTAATTATGACTATCGGAACTATCTACCTAGTGTGGTTTGCTAGTGATTTCTTTGTCCCCTTTCAAGGATTCTTAATTACCTTAGGTGTGCCGGTTGCTGTTTGGTCAGCAATCTTTGTTGCAGATGTATTAATGCGAAAAAATTATGCCGAAAGTGAATTATTTAATCCTAAAGGTAGATATGGCAGCTGGAATTTTAAATCAATTGGTTTAGTAATATTTGGCTCAATAATTGGTTGGGGTTTTGTTACCAATTCATCTGCAGAATTTCTCTCATGGCAAGGGTATTTGTTGCAACCAATTGGTGGCAAAGATGGCAGCTGGGCCTATGCAAATCTAGGAGTTATATTTGCTTTGATTATTGGCTTTTTTGGACACTTATTAATCTCTGGTAAGAAAATTAGGCAACAGAACGATTAATTAATTTTTCCAAGAGGTAAACAGTGGTCTACCCTCTGCGTAACCGGCGGCAGATTGAATACCGATAACAGCTTTTTCATTAAATTCAACTAAATTTGCTGCGCCACTGTAAGTACATGAAGATCTTAACCCGGCAATGATTTCATCAATTAAATCCTCAACTCCAGGGCGAGCTGGATTTATATACATCCGAGAGGATGAGATTCCCTCTTCAAACAATGATTTACGTGCGCGATCAAAAGCATCTTCACTAGCAGTTCTAGCTGCAACAGCTCGAGCAGATGCCATACCAAATGATTCTTTATATAACCTTCCGTCAGAATCTTTTCTTAAATCACTTGGGGATTCATATGTACCAGCAAACCAAGATCCAATCATTACTTGTGAAGCACCAGCTGCCAGGGCTAGCGCAACATCTCGTGGGTGTCTTACACCACCATCTGCCCAAATACTTTTTCCATACTTCTTAGCCTCTGTTGCGCACTCCAGCACTGCAGAAAATT
>Ga0208222_1000385_pt1 | contig 12664 bp, 14 predicted proteins | sample LakMenEpi13Sep09_FD_150694 | JGI IMG/M metagenome (GOLD analysis project Ga0208222, IMG submission 150694) | Freshwater microbial communities from Lake Mendota, WI - 13SEP2009 deep hole epilimnion (SPAdes) | ecosystem: Environmental > Aquatic > Freshwater > Lentic | place: Lake Mendota, Madison...
TAGAATATATCCTCAGTAATTTGTCCTGTTTCTTCCCCTTTTATATAAAACCCTATAAGCGTTGGTAAATTCTTAAAGGTTACTTTAAAAATTGTTTTAGATGTTAATCCTTGATTTAATTTAGTTGGTTTTAGTTGCTCAATTAAATCAATCACATCTTTGTCTTTAAAATTTGATAATTCCATTTTTTCAATTTCTGGAACTTGTTTCAAACTTTTAACATTTTCAAATTGGTTCAAACTAACTGGTTCTTTAGGATTTGATTTTTCACAACTTGTAGAAAGCACAAATAATAAAAAGAGGGAAAAGAGACTTTTGGTGAAATGTAAATTTTTCATGTTTAATATTTTATAGATTATTTTAATCTGATAAATATAGAAACAGGATAAACTAAAAAACACCGTATTTATACGGTGTTTTGATATCTAGAATCGCTTTTTAAAATTGCGGTTGTTGTTATTTCTTCCGCCGCCGCCTGCATTAGGTCTGTTGCGGTTGTTCTGCCAACGCCCACCAGCCGGACGATAATCTTCGCGTTCAAAATTTTGATTGCGGTGTTTGATATAAGGTGTGTTGCTAAATTCTAATTCACCACCCGTGATTGCATTTAACTCGCTACGAATTGCATCGTCTTGAACCAATTCCTTATGCCAGTTGCTATAAGCTAGTTTCATGTAATGCGCAATGGTGTGTGCAAAACCAGTTTTCTTTTCTGGATCTTGCTCGGCCATGGCCTTGTCAATCACCAATTCTAAATTCTTCCCAAGATGCGCATATTTGATTTTGCGTTGAGGGTAAGGTAAAGGATCGGGCTTTTGCTTATAAGTTTCTTTAGTTGGGATTGGATAAGGACTTTCCACATCTAATTTAAAACCACTCATAAAGAATAAGTGATCCCATAGTTTATGCTTGTAGTCCTCGATATTCTTAAGTTGTGGATTTAGGAATCCCATCAACTCAATTACGACTTTAGCTTGTTCTTGTCTTTTATCTTTATCCTCAATGGTTAATAGATGATCCACCATCCTCTGAACGTGACGGCCATACTCTCTCATCCCCATGATGCTTCTTGCTGTATTGTACTCCATGTATATATTACTTCAACGAGTAACAAATGTAAGGTTTTTTAGGTTTATTTATTACTTATCTTCGTAGCATGGAGCAACTATTAAAGCAAATAGAAGACATTAAAAAGGAGATCACTGCCGCAGAAGCAGCCAATGCAGCCGCTTTAGAGGAGTTTAGAATTAAATACTTGGGAACCAAGGGTTTGGTAAAACAAATCATGGGGGAAATGAAGAATGTACCCAACGATCAAAAAAAGGAATTTGGGCAAATTTTGAATGCATTTAAAATTGTAGCCGAAGAAAAATTTGAAGCATTACAAGCAGGACTAGGAGATAGTGCAGAGACAGATACAGGCATGGACTTTAGTTTACCAGGTGATCCAACACCTGTTGGCACAAGACATCCATTGAACTTGGTGCGCAATCAAATGGTTTCTATTTTTAAGCGATTGGGATTTGCCGTTGCAGAAGGACCAGAGATCGAAGATGATTGGCACAATTTTGGCGCCATGAATTTACCAGAAGATCATCCTGCGCGTGATATGCAAGACACTTTTTATGTAGAAGAAAAAACCGCAGACCATTCTGCATGGTTATTAAGAACACATACATCAAGTACACAAGCACGTGTGATGGAATCACAGAAGCCTCCTATTCGTGTGATCTGTCCAGGACGTGTGTATAGAAATGAAACAATTTCTGCAAGAGCGCATTGCTTTTTCCATCAAGTAGAAGGATTGTATATCGACGAAAATGTAAGCTTCGCAGATTTAAAACAAACACTTTATTTTTTCGTACAAGAAATGTTTGGCAAAGAAGTAAAAGTACGTTTTCGCCCAAGTTATTTTCCATTCACAGAACCAAGTGCCGAGATGGATATCAGTTGTCAAATTTGTGCAGGCAAGGGATGTAATATTTGCAAGCATACAGGTTGGGTAGAAATTTTAGGATCAGGTATGGTCCATCCAAAAGTATTAGAGAATTTTGGTATCGATCCTGAAAAGTATACTGGCTTTGCGTTTGGCATGGGTGTAGAAAGAATTGCACAATTAAAATACCAGGTTAACGACTTACGTTTATATTCACAAAACGATGTGAGGTTCTTACAACAATTTAAAAGTGTATAGGGACACCGTGATTTAATCATCTATGTTACACAACACTAAGGGTATTGTTTTACGCGTGACCAAATACGGCGATACAAGTGTCATCGCATCTATCTACACAGAACTTTTTGGATTGCAACAATACATTGTAAAAGGTGTTAGAACAATTAGTAAAAAAGGTGCAAGCAAGGGCGTTTTTTATCAACCCGGTGCCATTTTACAAATGGAAGCCTATCATTATCCAATGAAGAGTATGCAGATGATCAAGGAAGTCAATTGGTCCTATGTATATCAAAACGTCTATTCGGATGTATTACGAAATGCAGTGGCTACTTATATTGTAGAGATCTTACAACAAACATTAGAACCAGAACCACACCCGGAATTATTTTATTTAATTGAGGATACGTTTAAGCAATTGGATAAAGGAGGTGCAGGACTAGTAAGCAATCTTCCAATTTATTTTTTAATTCACCTAAGTCAAACATTGGGTTTTGGATTGCAAGGTATTTATTCAAACGAGACACCTATATTAGACGTGCACGAAGGCAATTTTGTAGCAAACAAGCCGCTACATCCCTACTTTTTAGAAGGACTAGAAGCACAAACAGCCTCTACTTTTTTAAGTCTGCAGTTATACAATGAATTGGAAACAATTCATTTAAATGGTGCACAAAGAAAAAAGATTCTAGAATTATTTCAACTCTCTTTAAGCTGGCACTATAAAAAATTTACTGAGATTAAGTCGCTGCCTATTTTACAAGCAGTGTTGCATTAGGTATCTTGATAAATTAATATTAAATAATTTATAGATACTATATTAATCCATTATATTTATTGCACAAATTAATATAATGGAAGTACATCATCATTCACATCATCCTAAAAAGTGGAAAGAATATATCTCTGAATTCTTAATGTTGTTTTTAGCTGTGAGCTTGGGCTTTTTGGCCGAAAATTTGCGCGAAGAACAAATCATTGAACATCAAACAGAAAGTGTTATAGCGCAACTAAGACTGGAGTTAATGCAAGACACAACTCAGCTATCTAATAATAAAAAAACAATTGCAAAACTAGATACAGCTGTTGCTTACGTTGCATATTTTATTAAAAACGATCAGCTTGAAACCAAGACCGAAGACTTTTATCTATTACATAATTTCATCTTGTATCGTGTTGGTATTTTTGAATCTGCTTGTATTGCTTTAGATCAATTAAAGTACACTGGTTTGATGAAAAATATTAAAAACGAAAAGCTAAGATCGGCCATTGAAAAGTATAATCTAAGTATAAAAAATTTAGAAGGACGAGCAGAAAGGGAGAATAATTTCATGGACAAAAATACAGATGAACTTAGAACGGTTCCATTCGATATTTATAAATCATATAATTCCAATGTTGCCTATTTAAATACAGAAAAAGGGAGACAGGTAAAGGAAGCTGATATTTTTTGTAACAATACTAAGTTGCATATCAATACTATACCAACATTCATTCCCAATAAAATCGTTTTAAAAAAATTCGACAAACAAGCTTATCTTAATACGCTTTTTAAATTAAATGGTATTCGAAATTCAACTCAAGGTGTTACATCAGAGTTAGCATACACAAGAGCTGTAGAATTAATTAAAAGTATTGAAGCAACTTATCCAAACATAAAATCTAATAGTCACTAAATATGGAAGTACACCATCATTCACATCATCCTAAAAAGTGGAAAGAGTATATCACTGAATTCTTAATGTTGTTCTTAGCGGTGAGTTTGGGTTTTATGGCGGAGAATATACGCGAGCATCAAATAGAAAAGCATAGAGAGATAGCGTATTTACAAAATGTACATGAGGATTTAAAACTAGATTTAAAAAGTATTGATACTGTATTAAGCCAAAACACATCTAGGTTAGCACTTTTAGATACCTTTCTTGTTTCAGTTCAAAATAAGACCGTAACAAATGAAGACGCTTATTTTTATGTGCGCAATTTAGTGTTAAGAGCCACATTTGAAAGTTCACATGTTGGGTTAGATCAAATTAAATCGGCTGGCGGATTACGTATGATTAAAAACAAGGAGATTGTTACAGGCATTCAAGAATATGAACGCACCTTAGATGCAACGGCAAAGATGGAAGTGGTTAGAGAAGGCACATTAGAACAAGCAAGATTCCAAATGGCGGTAGTTTTTGATCCAATCATTCAATATCAAATGATGAAAAGTCAAAACTATCAGGGAGTAGGTTGGACAAGATTTCAAAGACCCCAAAAGGCGGATTTGATTCTTGAAAAAAATCCTGCAGCATTTAAGGAGTTATTGAATTTAGTCCTTCAGGGTACTAATACCAATAATTATTTAAATACTAGACTAAATAAATTAAAAAAAATTGGACAAAAATTAGATAGCGCCATTGTGAAAGAATATGGCGACAAGTTTCACTAGTCGTTATTTTTTTTGCTATTACGATGTCTGCGCCAGATTATAATCATGATTGCGATGATACCAAATAAAATAGGGAATGTCATAATTGATGATTTATATTGTAAGCTACAAAATTCGTTGACTACGCGCGTTTTTTAAACTATTGAATGCATCTACTCCGTTAATTAAAACTACACCAGGTTTTTTACCTGGTTCAAAACTCCCTAAATGCTTGTCCATTTGTAATGCTTGCGCGCCATTGATGGTGGCCCAACTAAGCATTTCTGAAAGTTGAATCTCGGGATGGTGTTGTTGTATTGTTTTTAATTCATCCAATACACTAAGGCTCCAATTACTTGCATAGCTATCGGTTCCAATCACAATGTTTGCTTTTTGGGAACGTAGTAATTCAACAGGGGGCATCGTTTGTTCAATATACTGATTTGCGTTAGGACATAAACACCAAAAAGCATTGCTCATTGCAGCATGCACTGCTTTTATATCTTCGGCTGATGTAAAACTATTGTGCACTAAAATACCATGATGTGCTTTTTTGAAAATAGGTAAAATAGATTGCAACGAACTTAGTCCTGTTGCTTCAAAAAAATCTAGGTTTACTTTTGTTCTTTCATACATCCCTAAAAAACTACCGGTCTTGGTTTTAAAAAAATCATTCTCGTCTGGCGTTTCTTGATTGTGTATACTGATTGTATGGATACCAAAATGCACACTTAATAATTGCCATAATTCATTTGTTACCGAATAAGGTGCATGTGGTACAAGGGATGCACGAACACAGTTTTCTTGAAATTGTTTTTGAATTTCTAATCCTGCTAAAATCTTATCGGCTGCTCTTGTTGGATCTAAATCATATAATTCTACAAAACTGTAATAAGCTAAGTTGTGTTTTGCTTTTTGTGTTAATGTATCTAATGTGTTGGAAATATCTCCCACCGCAACAATACCATTCGCCATCATTTCTGCTTCTGCCAAAACAATCGCTTCTTGAATCGCATCTGGTTCCACTTGACGCAAGGCCACAATCTGTTTCACAAATTCTTGTAAGCCAGTATGTGCAGGAATCATCCCCTTCATATGTGATAATTCCAAATGACAATGTGCATTTACAAATCCTGGACATAAAATTCCTTCAAAATGCTGAATACCATCTCCTGCTTCTGAAACTGGTAGGATGGCATCGATCATGCCATCCTCTTTTGTGATAAGAACTTGGCTGTCACCACTAAGTAATTGATTTCCAGTAAATAGTAATGAAGCTTGAAATTTTTTGTACATATTTAATAAATATAATCAAGAATATTTATTGATTGGTTAAACTTTATTATAAATTCAAAGTCTAAAATACAAATCTACAATTATGAAAAAATACCTAACATTATTTTCTTTTATCTTAATGACTTTGGCTTGTAATAAGTCAGATAATCTTGATATTAATGAAATTGCCTTTAACGATGCAATTGCATTAACTGAAACAACAACCGCTCTAACAGAAACTGTGTTAACTCAAACTACTTCCACAACACATTCTATGGATGCAGGTGGACCTAAATGGACAAAAGAGCAAATTAGAACTTTTATCAAGAATTGGTTAGCCTTATCTAAGGAAGAGAAAATCAAAAAATTCCCTACATTAACTAAAATGGAGAAAAAAATTCTATACATATTTAGAGTTATGCATAAGAGAAATAGCAATTCTTAGTTCAGCAGGCCTTGAAATACAAAAAAGCTCCTAATTCAATAGGAGCTTTTTTATTTATAACTAGTTGATAATCAGTCTAGTTTTAGAATCATTAAAATTATGATACAAAAATATAATTGATAATCAATTACTTACAAAGGTGTCCTTAAAAATATCCTTCAAAAAGCACATAAAAGCCAAAATCCCTACGTAACTTTGCCCTCCCTTATAAAAGGGGATAATTTATGGCTAGCGGGATAGCGCAGCCTCATTTAAACAAAAGATTATGAGTAAACTACATTTCACCACGAAGCACGCCAACGCGGCTACCGTTAAACATGGCTGGTACATTGTTGATGGTACTAATCAAACCGTAGGACGTATCGCTTCAAAAATCGCAGCAGTTCTACGTGGTAAGAACAAAGCTTATTACACTCCTCACGTTGATTGTGGAGATTATGTAATCATCATTAATGCAGAAAAAGTACAATTGACTGGAAACAAATTCCACGATAAAGTTTACTTGAACTATTCTGGTTACCCAGGTGGTAAGAAGGAAGAAGCTGCTGAAGATTTAATCAAGCGTCGTCCAGAAGTAATTATGGAAAGAGCGGTAAAAGGTATGTTACCTAAAAACCGTTTAGGTCGTAAGATGATCAAAAAATTATTTGTGTATGCTGGTGCGAACCATCCTCATGCTGCACAACAACCTAAAGAATTTAAATTTTAAATCATTCCAAATCTAAATAAATGGAAAAGCAAACAAATGCAGTAGGTCGTCGTAAGGAAGCGGTAACGCGCGTCTTCGTCAGCAAAGGTTCTGGTAAGATTACCGTTAATGACAAAGATTACAAAGCATACTTTCCTTTAGTATACTTACAAAATCAAGTAGAAGCGCCTTTAAAAGCAGCTGGTGTTGAAGGTAAATACGATATCGTAATTAACGCAACAGGTGGTGGTATGAAAGGTCAAGCAGAAGCAGCCAAATTAGGTATTGCTCGTGTATTGGTTGAATTGAATCCTGAAGTTCGTCCAACGTTAAAAGCGGCTGGTCAATTGAAGCGTGATCCAAGAAGTGTTGAACGTAAGAAGTTCGGTCACAAGAAGGCACGTAGAAGCTTCCAATTTAGCAAGCGTTAATACAATCACATTAATTCATTATTACAATTTATACAAATGGAAAATAATACTTCACTTCAACAGCAACTTTTGGAAGCTGGCGTACACTTTGGTCACCTTAAAAAGAAGTGGAATCCAAAAATGTTACCTTATATTTTCGCTGAAAAGAAAGGTATTCACATCATTGACTTGAACAAAACTGTAGAGCACTTACAAGAGACTGCTGCTGCTTTAAAGCAAATTGCTAAGAGTGGTAAAAAGATCATGTTTGTAGCTACAAAAAAGCAAGCAAAAGAAATCGTTAGCGAGTGTGCTAAGAAAGTAAACATGCCTTACGCTACAGAGCGTTGGTTAGGTGGTATGTTGACTAACTTCAACACAGTTCGTAAGAGCGTTAAGAAAATGCAAAGCATCGAGAAGATGTTGGGCGACGGAAGTGCTGAAAGCTTAACTAAAAAAGAGCGTTTAACATTAGGTCGTGATAAAGATAAAATGGAAAAAGTATTAGGTGGTATCGCTCAATTGGGTCGTTTACCAGCAGCTTTATTCTTAGTAGATATCGGACATGAGCATATCGCATTAGCAGAAGCTAAGCGTTTAGGAATTCAAACTTTTGGAATGGTTGATACCAACTGTGATCCAAACAAAGTAGATTTCTCTATTCCTGCAAATGATGATGCTACAAAATCAATCGCAATCATCACTAACTACATCACTGCTGCAATCGCAGAAGGTTTGGCTGAACGTCAAGCTTCTAAAGATGATGAAGAAACAACAGATGAAAGTGCAAACGAATTAGAAGCAAAGGCTAAGAGAATGGAAGCAGAAGCAAACGCAGAAGGCGGAAGAGCTAAGCGTGGTGCGGGTGCTGCTCCATCAGCTCCAGGTGCTCCTAAGCGTCGTATAACTACTGGCTCTCGTGGTCCAGTAAGAAAATAATATAATATCCCAATTGGGTTATTGGTATCCGAAGGGTACTAATGACCCAATTGTATTTTAATTTTAAAAAATATTTTATGAGCGCAATAACTGCTGCAGATATTAATAAATTACGTCAAGCTACAGGTGCTGGTATGATGGACTGTAGAAAAGCATTGACAGAAACAAACGGAGATTTTGAAGCTGCGATTGATTGGTTACGTAAGCAAGGTCAAAAAGTGGCTGCTAAGCGTAGCGATCGTGAAGCAAAAGAAGGTGTAATTATTGCACAAACTTCTGCTGACCATAAAACAGGTTTTGTTGTTTGTATTTCTTGTGAAACTGATTTCGTTTCTAAGAATGCAGAGTTCGTAGCATTCGCGCAAACTATTGCTGATGCTGCGGTTGCAAATAATGTAAAAACAGTTGACGAATTAAATGCAGTAAGCATTAATGGTACAACAGTTGCCGACATGATCAATGATAAATTAGCATCTATCGGCGAAAAAATTGCTGCTAAATTTGAAAGAGTTGATGCGCCATACGTGGCTTCTTATATTCACGGTTCATACAGAATGGGTGTATTAGTTGGATTAACTTCTGAGGCTGCTGAATTGGGTAAAGACTTAGCAATGCAAATTGCTGCGATGAACCCAGTAGCGGTAGATCCAGAATCAGTTCCTGCTGAAACAGTTGCTCGTGAAAGAGCGATCATCATTGACACAATGAAAGAAGATCCAAAGATGGCAGGTAAGCCAGAAGAAATGATTGCAAAAATTGCCGAAGGTAAGATTGCAGCATTCTTTAAGGAGCAAACTTTATTAGCACAGTCTTTTGTTAAAGACGGTTCTAAATCAGTGGGTGACCACGTTAAGAGCGTAGGTGCAGATATTAAAGTAACTGAATTCAAGCGTGTAGCATTAGGATAAATTGCAAGTGAACTGTGCTTCATGCAAAAAATCCAAATGGTTCAAATACCTAGGTAGTAATTAACTAGTATAATAGTATAAAAAGGGTCCCCCGATACATTGGGGGACCCTTTTTTGTTGCCTCAAAATTCTTATCTTGCAAGTATAAATCACAACGACTATGGAGCCAAAGTACAAACGTATCTTGTTAAAGTTATCAGGAGAAGCCTTATTGGGAAATGAAAGAAATGGTGATCCGTTTAACCCAAAAATTATCGAGCAATATGCAAATGAAATCAAGCAATTGGTGGACTTGGGTATTGAAGTAGCGATTGTGATTGGTGGAGGTAATATTTACAGAGGAATGAACGAGGCGGATAGTGGGATTGAAAGAGCACATGGAGATTATATGGGGATGCTAGCAACTGTAATTAATGCAATGGCGATTCAAGCCATGTTAGAAAAAATTGGTGTGTATACAAGATTACAATCTGCTATCAATATGGAACAAGTGGCAGAACCATATATCAGAAGAAAAGCATTAAGACATTTAGAAAAAGGACGTGTGGTGATATTTGGTGCAGGTACAGGTAATCCTTATTTCACCACAGATACAGCAGGATCATTAAGAGCCATTGAAATGAAGGCGGATGTAATCTTAAAAGGCACAAGAGTAGATGGCGTGTATGATGCAGATCCAGAGAAAAATCCAAATGCAAAAAAATTCGAGACCATCAGTTTCCAAGATTGTATCACTAAGAATTTGAAAGTAATGGATATGACCGCATTCACATTGTGTATGGAGAACAAATTACCTATCATTGTATTTGATATGAATCAAGCAGGTAATTTATTGAAGATCGTGCAAGGCGAATCAGTTGGAACCCTTGTAAAATAAGTTTTAAGTCATTGCCAATCCACCGCTGATGTAAAAAGTAGCACTAAATCGCATTTTTTACAATTGGTGGATTAAATTTATAGTATGCAAAAAATTAGTTTTATCGTCTTATTGTTGGGGCTTCTATTTTCACAAGAAATAAATGCACAAAATAATTTAAGTTTAAAAGAAGCAGTCACTATTGCTATTCAAAATAGCTATAATATAAAGTTGGTTGAAAATAACTTGTCGATTGCTCAAAACAATAATAATTACGGTGTTGCTGGGGGATTACCAACAGTGACAGCAAATGGTAACAATAACAATACACTCACTACGATCAATCAAACATTTCCGGACGCATCTAGAAATACCACAAGAAGTGGCGTAGATGGATCAACGCTAAATGGTGGATTAACAGCAACCATGATCTTATTCAATGGTTATAGAATTGCCGCTACTAAAGATCGTCTAGAAAGTATCCAAAAACAAACAGAAGCTGCATTGCAAGTTCAAATGCTGAACACGAGCTCAACAGTGATGCAACAGTATTATAATGTCATAAGACAATTAGCTTTTTTAAAAACAATTGAAAAATCTATTGAAGCTTCTGAACAAAGAGTAGCGATTGTAAAAACAAGACAAGAGATAGGTGTTGCTAATCAGGCAGATTTATTACAATCTAGTTTAGATCTAAATGCTTTACTACAAGCGAAGCAAAACCAATTGCTAGTATTAGATCAAGTAAAAGCAGACTTGTTCAATAGCATGGTGGTGCCAGCAAATTCAAATTATGTTTTCACGGATAGCATTCAGGTAGATCAAAAAATGATTTTATCCGATGTAGAATCTAAAATGAAAGCACATCCATTGTTACAATCTGCACAGCAATTGATCAATGTCAATCAGTTTTTAGAAAAAGAAACGAAAGCATTGATGTATCCAACTTTAAGAGCGAATTCTGGATTCAATTACAATAGTAATAAATCAACAGCGGGTTTCATCTTATTAAATGAAAGCTATGGTCCATTCTTAGGATTCAATTTGAGTATTCCAATTTATGCTGGAACTGCAAATAAGCGTGCTTATAAAAATGCACAGATCAATACAGTGAATTCAAAAATACAATACGATAATACTGCACAAAATCTATCAACAGAATTATTCAAGACGTATCAGAACTATCAAAATAGTTTAAAGCAAACGCCTGTTGAAATTGAAAATTATAAAATGTCAGATGCTTTATTGTCTTTAGTGATGGAGCGATTTAAATTAGGCGAAGCCACTATTGTAGATGTAAAACAAGCACAACAAAGTTTTGAAACAGCAGGCTTTAGATTAACAAGTTTACAGTTTAGTGCAAAAATTGCAGAGATTGAATTAAAGCGTATGTCTAATCAATTGAATTTTTAAGCTAATACAATCTAATTATTTTAGGCTTAATTTATTTTTGCAACATAAATTGTAAAGGTATCTGTACTCTTCCACTCCATGCAACTTCGCTGTGATCTTGATTTGTAAAATACTTAGTCATCCAGCTTTTTTGGGTATACCCTTTTTTGCGCATCAATTCATCTACCTTATTTTGTAATGGTGGATAAAGCGCGTCTAAGGTTTGATCTCCACAATCAAAGTATATTTTATGATTTTGAGCACTTGGTAATTTTTCATTAAGGTATTGTAAGAATGCCGCAGGTATTGGATTGTTTTCCATTTCAAATATTCCTGGCCAATGTGTAGACATGCAAATAGCGCCACCAAAGACATTGGGATATTCACAAATTGCATACATAGAAATTAAGCCACCCATGCTACTCCCAGCTATAAAAGTGTTATTGGAATTTGAATTAGTTGAGAAATTTTTATCTATATATGGTTTTAATTCTTCTACTATAAATTTTAAATAATTATTAGAATTGACTTCATGACTATTAAATACAGAAGCATTATTTTTTCTTACTGCCTCTTTAATGGTTACTTTTTGATCTAAGCTTAACATTTCAAAAGGTTTTTGAGGAAAATATTCAGAATGCCTTCTTTCTCCTCCATTCCAAATGCCAACTACAATCACCTCCTTAATTTTATTTTCACTTATCAATTTTGTAATTGGCTCCTGCATTAACCAACTTTTTTTATTCCAAGTAATTGAAGAATCAAATAGCATTTCACCGTCATGCATATATAAAACAGAATATTTTTTATTTGTATTATAACCTTTAGGCAACCAAACATCTATTTTTCGTTTAGGCACATAATTTGAATTTAAATTATCAATTCGTACCACAGTTCCATTTTCTACTTTAGGTATAGCTTGTGCATTTGAAAGATGAGTACACATTAACAATAGAATACTAGATAGAATAGCTCTCATATAATTGTTTTAAAACTTTGACAGTATGAATCAAAACTAAATAATTAGTAACTTTAAATGCTAAATTAATTGCATGAGTTTAAATTTCAGTCGTTTTAAGTATTTGTCTAGTCTTATAATAATATTACTATTATCATGTAAACCCAGTATAGACGAGCCTACACCTGTTCCAGTACCGCCAAACAA
>Ga0208222_1000388_pt1 | contig 12625 bp, 18 predicted proteins | sample LakMenEpi13Sep09_FD_150694 | JGI IMG/M metagenome (GOLD analysis project Ga0208222, IMG submission 150694) | Freshwater microbial communities from Lake Mendota, WI - 13SEP2009 deep hole epilimnion (SPAdes) | ecosystem: Environmental > Aquatic > Freshwater > Lentic | place: Lake Mendota, Madison...
TGGGGTTTCCGCTGGTGGGGCGCCTCTGGTGCTCCTTCTGCCCGTTAATGGTTTGGAGGGAGATCAGCCAGCGGCTGGCCCGGCACCTGGGTTGGCAGCCGCAGCGCTGGCCGCGGGGCGACAGCGACAGTTGGGCCTCGCCGCTGCTGGCGGTCGGGTTCGCGCTGATCCTGCTTTGGGAGGAGCTCTGCAATTTGCAGAACACCCCCTGGTTGAGCAGTTGCTTGCTGCTCTTGATCACCGCTGGTGCCGTGATCGGTTCGCTGCGTTTCGAGAAGCGCTTCTGGTGCCGCTACCTCTGCCCGGTGGGTGGCATGAACGGTCTGTTTGCCAAGCTCGCTATCACAGAACTGCGCGCTCAGGTGGGCACTTGCAGCGGTAGCTCCAGCACCTACGCCTGCTTCAAGGACTGGCTACCGCCGGGTGCCCGCTCGGTACGCATCCCGCCCACCTGGCCGACAACCGTAACTGCGTGCTGTGTCTGACCTGCGTCCAGGCTTGTCCCCATCGTTCCGTGCAGCTCGCTCTGCGACCTCCGGCGGCTGATATCCAGCGGGAGATGAATCTTCCGCCCGGTGAACCGGGCCTTCTGTTGGTACTAGCCGGTGATGTGTGCCTGCACCATTCGCAGCGCTTGCTGGGCTGGAGTTCTTTGGCTCCTACCAGCTTGGTGGAGGGTCCTTGGCTGCCGCGACTTGCAGCAGCAACCCTGGCTCTGGCCGTGCCTTCGGCCCTGTTTCTGTATCGGGTCTGGTGGCCGCCCCCGCCTGGAGCGCTGATCCCCATGTGATCGCGTTCTGCCAGAGCGCCGCCGCGGTGCTGGGGCTCAGCTGGGCGGTGGTGCTACTGCGCCGTCAACTGGCCCGCTCGTGGCAGGCCTGGCTGGGGGCTTCGGCTCTGGCGCGGTTGCTGGCCGCGGCGGGTCGTTGGCTGGTGGCGATCCCCCTCGCTTGAAGATTGCAGCTGGCCCCTGCCAGCACCCGGAGCTCAGCCGCTGCACATGGCGCACTTGCCGTGATCGCCCTACGTACACCCAGATCGCCTCCCTGCTGTTCAAGTGGTAAAGCTCGCGTTGGTACAGGCGCGGCGCCCCCTCAAACCGATCGAGCTGCTCGAGCAGCGCAGCATCCACCGTGTAGAGCTCGCCCTCGATCGCGCTGTCTGGCTCGCTGCAGGCGATGGCCATGGGAAAAGGCCCCAGGTCGTAGAGCGCCAGGCCTTCTAGGCGTGCGCAGCCAACCCATGCGGCCTGCTGCAGCTGCGCATGGTTGGCCATGCCGCGTTTGAGGCTGCCGTAAACGAACAGCAAGGGGTCAGAATCGGCGCCGTTGCCGGACCGCTCCATGACGATTGCCCTCCTGATCGCACTGGCCGGTTCGCTGGGCCTGATGGCTGTGATTGTGCGCCGGCTCGAGCGTTCCTGAGCTCTGCTGATCGCGCGGGCAGAGGATGTCGATCACGGCTCGGCATTCACGGTGCGGATCACGCCCGTGTCGATGCAGGCGATCTGAAACAGCGAGTTGACGTTGCAGCGCGCTCCGCCCTCGGCATGGATCACCTGTCCCACCCACCAGTCAGGGGTTCGGCGTACGGCCACCAGGTCGCCCACCCGCACGGCCAGAAACCGGGGTTCGCTCATGGGCCGTCCATCCACCTCGTTTCTTGATTCAAACGTACTATCGCGTTTGCGTGAGGTTTCCTCGCGTGTTGGTTGTCGGGTTTGGCGGTCATGCGCAGATTGTGAGCAGTGCTGCCAAAAGCCCGTGCTCCCTTCCCGTCTGCTCCAGATCGCTCCCGTTCTCGCGCTGGGGTTGAGCCTCCAGGGTTATGCCGCGCCAACCGTGCAGGTGCTGAACAGCAACCTCACCCAGGCCGAGGTGGTTGCCGCTCAGAAGGGGTGGTGCGACGCACTGCTCAAGATCAGCGCCGCTTATGCCAGTGGTGGTTTCAGCAAGGCCAAGGCCAAGGCTGAGGCGGTGATCGATCAGGCCTATGCCTATCAGTACGGACCGGTGGCGTTCAAGCCAACCCTCGCCTCGGGATCGCAGACGTTCCGCCCCACCCGCGCCGGGGCTTTGGCTTATTTCGTTGGTGGCAATCCCGCCTTCCCCAACGACAAGGGGTTTGCCCTCACGCCCTGGCGCTCCTGTGAGGTGATCAATCAGGTGATTCAGCTCAACGGGGGTTATGCCACCACCATGGGCAATGTTCGCTTCGTTGATGCCTCTGGCAAAACCACCACTGTCGATAAGACCTGGTCGTTCATGAAGGAGCCCGATGGCTCCATCCGGATCGTGCTGCACCACTCATCGCTGCCCTTCGAAGGCTGAGCACTTTTGCCCATGCGCTGGCTGAGCTGTGGGATCTAAGACGGAAGCAGACCCGACGAGACCGCTTGTCTAATTAGGTCTCAGGGGCAAGGGGGCGCACACCACGCCCCCTTCTTCATGCCCGCTTTCAGCCTGTGTGTTCTGCGGAACCTGGCGCACCTCGCTCAGGCTTGGCATGGTGAGAGACCTAGGGGTTGGATCCCATGAGCTGGTCTGAGCTGGAGCGGCTGGTCTGCGAGGCCGATGCGGCCATGCAGCGTGCTCTCAAGCACTGCCGTTCACGCAAGGAGTTGATCCTGGCGGCCCGGCGCCTGGGCTACCGAATCACCCGCATCGATCTGCAGCGGGCCTGGCAAGAGCACCAGCAGCTCGAGCAGGAAGCTCAGTAAGGAAGGGTGAAGCCCGACTGCATGCTCTTGAAGTCGAGCATCACCCAGGTGAGCCACACCAGCAGGCCAATCACGCCAGACACCGCGGCGATGCGGCCCGCAGCGCGGAGGAGCAGTTCCAGCAGGCTGATTTCTTTCACGGGCGGCAGCGCTCACTTGCTCACTATGGGTGGCGCGGCGTTCGTCTGCCGCATCACAGCGCTCATGGGCGCTGTGCCCCCTGTAGCTGCGGCGCTGGCAGCCTCACGATCGAATGGCGCGATGGTCTGGCGATGACCTAGACGCTGGTTCGCGAGGGCGTTCCCCACTCAACCCTGCGGGATTCCCTGGGCAATCTCTGGCAGCGGGAGGTGCTGGTGCAGGACAATGCCGTGCTCACCCATGCGCAGAACGGCAATCGGATCACGGTGCCATTGCGAGCGGATGCGGGGCGGGGCTGATTCGCGATGGCCAGTCAGCGTGAGCGCTTCACCCCGAAGCTGTTCTCGCTGCTGGAGAGGGTTGGCGTCTTGCTGACATCGTCTACTCGCGGGAGCCATCGTTTCGGCTCTCCGCATATCTGAAGGAGCTTCTGGAGCAGCAGCTATGAGCACGATCGAGTCGGCGTTGCCGGTTGCCCTGGTTCAGCTCTGTGCCACAGAGGATGTAGCTCTGAACCGCTGCAAGGCCGAGGCCTGGCTTGAGCGGGCCGTGCTGGAAGCGCCCGGCGGAGTGCGGCCGCGGCTGCTGATGCTGCCTGAGGTGTGGAATGCGCCCTATGCGGTGGATCGCTTCGCCGCCTTTGCCGAGCCGATCCCGGAGCCCGGCGCCGATCTCACGCAGGGCCCGTCGCCTTCGCTGGCCATGGTGGCGAGCCTGGCCCGCCGCCATGGTGTGGCGGTGATCGCTGGCTCGATTCCGGAGCAGGGAGAAGCCGGGCGGATCTACAACACAGCCACGCTGATCGATCCCTCTGGGGTGCTGCTGGCGAAGCATCGCAAGCTGCATCTGTTCGATGTGGATGTGCCCGGCGGGATCTGCTTTCGCGAATCCGCCAGCCTCACGGCCGGAGATGCCCTCACCGTGCTCAGCGGCTCCAGTGACCCCCTCGGCACCGGCCTGCATGAACCGCCCAACCTGGGCCTGCTGATCTGTTACGACATCCGCTTCCCTGAGCTGGCCCTGCTGATGCAGCAGCGCCACGGCTGCACCCTGCTGGCCTGTCCGGCCGCCTTCAACACCACCACCGGGCCGCGGCACTGGCATCTGGTGATGCGGGCCCGCGCCATCGACACCCAGTGCTTTGTGCTCGCCTGCTCCAGCGCCAGGCCCCAGGGTGATGGCTACCCCAGCTATGGCCATTCGCTGGTGGTGGATCCCTGGGGCACGGTGATCGCCGAGGCCGGAGAGGGGGAGCAGGTGCTGCATGCGCAGCTTGATCTCAGCCAGGTGGCCTTGGCGCGCCAGGCCATTCCCACCGGCCACCAGCGCCGCCGCGACGTGTATCGCCTCACTGATGCGGCCGTGGGCGGCCAGCCCGAATGCGGCGTTGAGGGTTCATGAAGCGCACTTCATGAACGCCGATTGCGTTGGATGAAGAGCAATGTCGATGCTGGATTTGGGGTTGCCAGGGCCCATTGGCGGATCCATCGTGAGCACATCGGGATTCGGAGGCGCCATTGATGGACGACACCCCCCCTGAGCACCAGAAAGGAGCGCGCTGACGATCCGGCCCCTGCTCCAACACTCTCAACGGATCTCTGATGTCCCCCGAGCGCGACGTTGTCGCGCCGTCCACTGCGCCGCCTGAGGTGCCCCGGACTCAGTGGGACGTCCCCCTCGACACCTGGCCCCAGGTGCCAGCGCCGGCAGCTCCGCCCCACAACCAAAGACTTCACACCTTGATCGCTTGATCGAGGTTGATTACCAGCATCACGATTGCAACGCTGGCCCCAATCCGCGGGCAGATCAGCTGAGCAGGCAAACGCCCGGGGCTTTCGGCTCCGGGCTTTGTTGTGTTGGCAGCCGTGGTGTTCTAAGGGTTGATGGTGCTTCAAAAACCCATGCGGCTGCTTGCTCTGTCGGTGCTCCTGCTGAGCTCAGCAGCATCGGCGCAGGATGTGTCTGCTTTTACGCAGCACGCCGAAAGTTGCCGCGATGGCGGTGGTGCGGCGGCTTGCCGGAGTGCGATGGAGCAATCCCACAGGCTGAAAAACTGGGCCGAGGCGCGCAAGCTGTGGCGTTGCTACACGGCTGTGCTCGGGGCCGAGGCCGAGATGATTGCGGCGAGCCTGCCAACAGCTCCGCAAGCTGAGGGCACCAGTGCCTGGCAGGAGATGCGCACAACGTGCGGGCGCTGATCCATTCCGCTCGGTGAGCCCGCTTGCAGAGAGCGCTTTCGGCGAGCCCATGCGCTTGCGCTATGACGAGCGAATACGACTTTCATCTGGATGAGCGTTCCTGCATTGCCGGCTGTGGTGAGCCTTGCGGCTCTGATCGCCTACCAGGGCACAGCGATGGCCGTGGGTCAGGCGCGGGTGAAGCACAAGGTGCTGCCGCCGGCGATGAGCGGGCCGGAGCCGTTTGAGTGTGCGCTGCGGGTGCAGCAAAACACCCTGGAGCAATTGGTGTTCTTCCTGCCGGTGTTCTGGTTGGCGGCCTTGATGAGCAGCGAAACCTGGGCCTCGTTGCTGGGCTTCATCTGGGTGGGCGGCCGCGTGGCTTACGGCGTGGGTTACCGGCTGGCACCGAACAAGCGTGGTCCTGGCTTCGGTATCAGCTTCCTTTGCTCGATCGCCTTACTCGTGATGGCGATTCTTGGTGCGTTCAGCCAGCGCTGAGTCGCAGCGGAGCGAAGCGCGGCGTACCCAGCAGCGCTTCGATCAGGCCCACCCCTGCGGCCAGCTGTCGCAGGGGCAGCCCAAACAGAATGCTGGCCACATCAATGGCAACAGTGACGACCACGCAGGCCCTGCAATAACCCAGCCATTGTAACGAAAGATTGCGCGCTCGTTAAGGAACGTGTTGGGCCGGTGCCTGGGCTTCACGCGGTGTGGAGATCGAAGCGATCCGTCTCCATCACCTTCACCCAGGCCGCCACGAAATCGGTCACGAAGCGTGCACCGCCATCGCTTTGGGCATACACCTCGGCGATGGCCCGCAGCTGTGAGTTCGAACCGAACACCAGATCAGCGCGGGTGGCTGTCCAGCGTTTGGCGCCGCTGCTGCGGTCGCGCCCCTCGAACAGCTCGCCGTGCTCATCGGTGGCTGCCCAGGTGGTGCCCATGTCGAGCAGGTTCACAAAGAAATCGTTGCTCAGCACCCCAACCCGATCGGTGAACACCCCGTGGCGTACGCCATCGGTGTTGGCCCCGAGCACGCGCAATCCGCCCACCAGCACCGTCATCTCCGGTGCGCCCAAGCCCAGGAGTTGAGCGCGGTCCACCAGCAGATGCTCCGCCGTGACGCTCAGCGGGCCCTTCTGCCAGTTGCGGAAACCATCGGCTTGGGGCTCCATCACCGCAAAGGAGGCGATGTCGGTCTGCTCCTGGCTGGCATCCATCCGGCCCGGGGTGAAGGGCACCACCACCGGGTGGCCGGCGGCAGCGGCCGCCTGTTCCACGCCCACGCCCCCCGCCAGCACAATCAGGTCGGCCAGCGAGACCCGCATGTCTCCCTTGCAGGAGCCATTGAAGGCCTGCTGCACGCTTTCGAGGTAGCTGAGCACCCGCTGCAGCTGGACAGGCTGGTTCACGGCCCACACGTTCTGGGGCGCCAGGCGCACCCTGGCGCCATTGGCACCGCCGCGTTTGTCGGAGCCGCGGAAGCTGGAGGCAGAAGCCCAGGCGGTCGCAACCAGCTCCATGGCGCTCAGGCCTGTGGCGCGGATGCGTGCCTTGAGATCGGCGATGGCGGCGTCATCCACCACCGGGTGGTTGCAGGCGGGAATGGGGTCTTGCCAGATCAGCTCTTCCTGCGGCACTTCGGGGCCGAGGTAGAGGCACCTGGGCCCCATATCGCGGTGAGTGAGCTTGAACCAGGCCCGCGAAAACGCATCAGCGAAGGCCTCAGGGTTCTGGTGGAAATGCCGTGAAATCGGTTCGTAGATCGGATCGAAGCGCAGCGACAGATCCGCGGTGGTCATCATCGGCGGATGCTTGATGCCCGGGCGATGGGCATCGGGAATCATGTGCTCCTCGCGGCAATCCTTGGCTTGCCACTGCCAGGCTCCGGCGGGGCTCTTGATCAGCTCCCACTCGTAGCCGAAGAGCATGTCGAAATAGCCCAGATCCCAGCGGGTGGGATTGGGCTTCCAGGCGCCTTCAATGCCGCTGGTGGTGGCATCAGCACCCTTGCCACTGCCATGGCGGTTGGCCCAGCCGAGGCCCATGTTCTCCATCGGCGCCCCCTCCGGTGCCGGACCCACCATGGCCTCAGGACCAGCTCCATGGGCCTTGCCAAAGGTGTGGCCGCCGGCGGTGAGTGCCACGGTTTCCTCGTCGTTCATCGCCATGCGCGCGAAGGTCTCTCGCACATCGCGGCCGGAGGCCACGGGATCGGGTTCGCCGTTGGGGCCTTCTGGATTCACATAAATTAGGCCCATCTGGACTGCAGCCAGGGGATTTTCCAGCTGGCGATCGCCGCTGTAGCGCTCATCGCCCAGCCAGGTGGTCTCGTTGCCCCAGTAGATGTCCTCCTCGGGTTGCCAGATGTCGGCGCGCCCCCCAGCAAAGCCAAAGGTGCGCAATCCCATCGACTCGAGCGCGCAGTTCCCGGCGAGGATCATCAGATCGGCCCAGGAGATGCGGTTGCCGTATTTCTGCTTGATCGGCCAGAGCAGGCGGCGGGCCTTATCGAGGTTGCCGTTATCGGGCCAGCTGTTGATCGGTGCAAAGCGCTGGTTGCCGGTGCCACCACCCCCGCGGCCATCGGCGGTGCGATAGGTGCCGGCGCTGTGCCAGGCCATGCGGATGAACAGACCTCCGTAATGCCCCCAATCGGCTGGCCACCACTCCTGGGAGTCGGTCATCAGGGCGAGCAGATCCTGCTTGAGCCCCTGATAGTCGAGCTGCTCGAAAGCCTGGCGGTAGTTGAAGGTGTCGCCGAGGGGGTTGGCAGCTGGATTGTGTTGATGCAGGATTCCAAGATTGACCTGCTGAGGCCACCAATCCCGCGGTGAAGGGCCTCTCCCTGCCACGGGCATTGCAGCGTTGCCATGGCCGCTGAAGGGGCATTTGCCGAGTTCGGTCATGGCGCGGGGTGTTCAGGCTCAACCGACCGTATGCAGTGGATTCCGCTTCGTCCGCGACCTGCAACAGAGCGTTGTGGCTACGTCAATCCGCTGGGCCTTCCCAAGAGGCAGTCAGTGCTGCTTCCCCGCGGCGGTGCAGCTCACGGGCGTAATCCGTCCATACGCCCTGGCCCCAGTAGCGGAAACAGCTGGTTTCCAGCAGCAGCAGATGCAGTAAGGCGTCTTGATAGGGAGCTGTTCGCGTGATGGATGGATCCTGCGCGACCTGGTGATCAAACCGCTGATGAAAGGCAGCGCTGAGCTGTTGCATCGGCCCCAGCACATTCTCGTAGCCCTCCACCCAGCTGAGGTTGTTGGTCCAGGAGGCACCTTCCATGGCAAAGCCAGGGTGTGAAGCGGTGCACGCTTCGATGGCGGCGTATACGGCTTCGGGCCCCTGGTCGCTGCCCAGCTGCTGCCAGAGCTGATGCTGGCGCACCGCCTGAATGGTGGGGAAATCGGCTTCAGAAGCTTCCACCAGATCGAGATACTCGCTGCCATTGATCGCTGCGGTACCGGCCTGATCGCGCAGCTTGTGATGGGCCTGAATGAAGGCAGAGGGGAATTCATTCATCATTACGCCGCCGTTTTCGCCATCGGCGATCTGTGCCACCAAGGCGGGAACCTGCCGGCCGCCGAGGGGCACACGGCCGAGGCCGAGGGCTTCGTAGCAGGGCTGCATCTGTCCTACCAATTTGGTGTCAGACCCCTGGGTTTTGATCAGAGCGGTGATACTCACGCTCTCGCCTGAGCTGTTGCGTGCCACGAGCCGATTGGGTAGAAACCGCTGCTGGTGGCTGAGGGCAGAACCATCGAGGTTCTCCACGCTGTGCTCCTGCACCAACAGCCACGTGTAGCCGCATTCCTTCAGGGCCTTCACAAAGGCATAGAGCGTGTCGGGATGGTTGGGCAGATGCATCTCCGGCGGTGAAAATCCGCGCACTCGGCTGAGGGCCTCCACGCCGAACAGGGCGGCGAACTGGTGCTGCCAGGCCTGGATCTGCAGCTTTAGATCCGGAATCGGTGTGGAGGGCGCCACGGCATGGCCCCAGAAGCTGCCAAGCCACTCCACGTGGGTTTGCATCACGGGGTCGCAGGCGAGATAGCGCAGCGCATCGAGAATGTCGCTGCGGCCCATCTGCTCAAAGCCCCAGAGCAGCGTGCCGGAGTAATCGAGCATGATCCGCGGATGGCAGCCTTCGCTGATCAGCTGGGGCATCAACTCCGCCATGCGCCGGTAGCACTGCGCGAAGGGTTCGGCGTTGTGGTTATCGCCTTCCCCTGGGTGCTCAAGCATGAATTGGAGATGGCTGATCAGCTCACCCTGTGCACCAGCCGGAATCGTTGGCTGATGCATATGCAGGGCGCAAGCGAAGCAGGACTGGAGTTCCTGAAAATTCGCCCCCTCTTTGCGCTCCGCTGTTGGCGGCCGCTGCTCCATCACGGCTTTGAGTTCGGCTTCATCGCCGGCGATCGGCGGCGGCTTCAGCGCTGGATGGTTCGTCAGGGTGGTTCCGCGATCCCTCCCACCATCACCACGCCCAGCTCTGACGGCAACAGATGGGTTGGCTCAGCTGCGCTGACGGCGATTCGCCTTGCGGGTGCCTCCGTAGCGATACCCCGGCTGTTCGCGCAGGGCCGGCCAGCACTGCGGGCAAACCAGTTGCCACTGAGGCTCTAGATCCGTGCGCACCCGGTAGTGGATGGGCCCTGTGCCGCGGCAGCCGTCGCAGCGGAAGGCCTCGGCTCCGGGGCTCCGCTGCAGCAGCAGCTCCTCTTCTTCAGCCGTGGAGACCCGCCCGAGCGCGGCATTGCGGTGGGGGTAGCGGCCGAAGCGATGCAGCCAATCGGCATGGCGCCCGGCAACGGCGGCGGTGGCTGCATCGCTGTAGCGCTCGAACAGCGCGACGCTGGCCTCCACTACTGCCAGGTTTTCGCTGTGCAAGTGCGGCATCAGCCAGAACTGGCGCCGCACCCGCGCTGGTTCGGCCTCGATCCAGCCCAGCTCCAGGGCCCGTTGGCTCAGGGCCAGGGCACGGGCATCGCCGCTGAAGGCCCGCGCCTGATCCCGCCACACCTGCCGGCTGAACTGATCGAGCAGCAGCACCAGGGCAAGGGCGCTGTGCGGATGCCCTTCCCAGCTGCTGAGACCTCCGGCTACAGCCTCGGCCGTGAGCTCGCCGAATTGCTCCCGCACCACGGAATCAAAGCTGAGGCTGCGGCGGAACCACTGGCGCGGCTTGCAGGCCACAAACCAGAACTGCAACACAGCTTCCGCCTGGTGGGCAGAGCCGGCTGGCGTCATGCCCGCTTCTGGTTGACGGCGTAGAGCACGGCACCCCCGGCCACCACGGTGAGCAGGCCGGTGCTGATCAGAAAGCCGGTGAGCATCAGCAGCCCCAAAACCGAGCCGAGCAGCGACATCTTCACGCGTAGCAGCTTGGATTTGATCAACAGCACCAGCAGCAGCATCACGGTGGCCTTCAGGCCGGCGATGCGGGCTGCGCTGATCGGGCAGAAGGGATTGAGGAGGAACATGGCCGCTGCTGCTGGATCCCCACTCTGTCGAAGCCGCCGCTGGGCTGCGTGGGGCTGCCAGGATGACGGGATCTAATCAGTGGATGTATGAAGCGTGCGGTGTGCAGCGGCTTTGCCGCCGTGTTGATCCCGCTGGGCATGGCCTTACCGGCCTGGGCGGAATTCACCCTTCCGCCACTGCCCTACGCCCCGGATGCGCTGCAGCCAGCGATCGACGCCACCACGATGACGATCCACCACGATCGCCATCACCGCGCCTATGTGGCCAACCTCAACGGCCAAATCAAAGGCAACCCTGAGCTGGCGAAGCTCAGCCTCGAGGCACTGCAGGGCCAGATCTCACGCTTCCCCGTGGCGGTGCGTAATAACGGCGGAGGCCACTGGAACCACAGCCAGTTCTGGGCGGTGATGGCGCCTCCGGGCGAGGGTGGCGAGCCTTCAGCTGAGCTGCTGGCAGCGATCGAGGCCAGTTTTGGCTCGTTGAAGGCCATGCAAACCCAGTTCAGTCAGGCGGCAGCCAGCCGCTTCGGCTCAGGCTGGGCCTGGTTGATTCGCAGGCCGGATGGAGCCCTGGCGATCACCAGCACCGCCAACCAGGACAACCCGCTGATGGACCTGGCGGAGATCGAGCGGGGCACGCCTCTGATTGGGCTGGATGTTTGGGAGCACGCCTACTACCTCAACTACCAGAACCGCCGGCCCGACTACATCAAAGCCTGGTGGGATCTGGTGAACTGGAACGAGGTGAACCGCCGCTTCAGCGCTGCCGCAGCATGACCACCAATCTTCAGGCCATCGGCTTTCTGCTCACCTGGGTGCTGGGTTGGGGGATCGGTGGCTCGTTGATCGATGCGGGTTTGATCCAGGCTGGCGTGTATTCGCTCGAGACCGGGCAACTCGGCACTGCCACCACCTTTGTGTTGTGGACGTTGCTCTGGGGAGGTGGCGGTGTTTGGTTGTACCGCTACTGGACAAAACCAAAAGCTGACTGATGCGAATGCTGTGCGTAGCTTTTGCTACATCACGGTGTGGGTTGTGATGTGTTTGTCTGCAAACATCTTCTCTTCAGCTCTTCCTGTTCGGCGTACTCTTTTGTTGCTTCAAGTTGATCCAGAAGACGCATCGCCCTGAGGTGAAACCATGGACGGCAACACAATGCATGCCCTCCAGGCCAAGGCTGATCTGGCCGCCATCCGCCACGCCATCCATCAGCGACGTTTTGAGTGGCTCACGCCTGAAAGACTTTGCGCTGGATTGAGAATTCCGCGGGCGCGAGCTGAAGCGATCCTGGCTGAGTTGGCTGGTACCTGCCTCCAGGAGGAGATCTGGGCGATCAAGGCCTCCGTGCTCTACACCGCCATTGCTGATGATCCCGGCGCTGATCTGGAGCTGCTGCTGCGCGAGGTGGGGTTTGACAGTGTGTTCACGGCCTGCTCGATTTTCCGCCACTGCTACGGAATGTCGCCCATGCGTTTTCGGGTGCAGTGTCAACGGGCTTGGCGGCAATCACTGGTAGCCTGATGCGCTTTAGCTGCGCAGGTTGCAGAGCAGCTGCGTGGGGAGCCGGCAGGTGCGCCAATCGCCATTAGCGGCGCACACCTCCACACCGATCAGTTGTTGCTGGGGCTCGGCGCAGATCTGATCCAGCCACGTCACCGCATCGGTGATCGCCTCATCGAGGCTGCTGTAGCAATCATCCAAATGTTGATGGGGCTCAAAGCAGGCATCAATCAGCCGATACATCCGATCCATCGCCGCTCAGTTCTCCCTGGCTTCCTCTGGAAGGTCATGCTGATGTGACTTGTGCCGATCGAACGGTGTTCGATCCAACTGTTTTAGGGATTCCTTTAGCAATCTTCAGCTGTGCGGGAAGCTGAAGCTCTCCACGGTGTGGGCATCAGCTGTCAGGGCCTCAGAGCCGGAGCTGGTTTCCACGATCGAGAGCCCCCTCACCGTGCCGTCAGCCAGGAACCAACGGTCCTTTTGCAGGGCCTGAAACACCTCACGGGCCTGCTCCAAGCTGGGAAAGCTGCCCACATTGGCGCTGCCCCAGGCGTCGTGGGTGAGCACGGAATAGGTCATGTTGGGCATCCTGGCAG